>SDBT01000956.1_pt1 | contig 48689 bp, 73 predicted proteins | sample 2277101 | NCBI WGS metagenome assembly SDBT01 (sample SAMN10404973, study PRJNA504765) | marine sediment metagenome | isolation source: marine sediment core GS10_PC15, 103 cmbsf | place: Arctic Ocean: Southern Knipovich Ridge | collected 2010 | reverse complement strand
CGTTGGATGGGTCTTCACGAATGCTCTTGCGGGTCTCTTAGCCATTCTTGTAATTACCTACTTCCTTCTGGAGACATAGTAAATTCATTATGTATTCATTATTTGGCATTTCACAGAGAAGAAATTTATCAAGAAGAATTATATAAGGTAGATGAGATGGAACTATATAGTTCTGAGACTATAGTTCCCACAGATGAAGAATTAGGATGGCCTCCTAGAAAGCATGAGGACAAAACTCCTATGTCTCGACAAGAATATATAGATTTTTTAAGCGAAAGAAATTTTGATTAAAGAAAAAAGAAGGAATATTTCGATAAATAATATAATGTGTAGTTATGTAATATTATGACATTATTTCAAGGAGAAATATTTAAATGGCAAAGAAGAAAAAAGAAGCAGTAAAAATCAATAAAACACCTCAGCCTAGAGAGCCGAAAGATATTATCATCGATACTAGGGCTGACACAGAACCTATATTGGACTTAGATGTCCAAGACAAGACAACTGAAGCTTTATTTAACAATTTGGCTCCTCAAGGCTCTACAAGAAATGACCTCACGATTACATTCCGCTACAATTTTGATAGAATTTCAGGACTTAAAGAAAAAGCTCTAAAGGAAACAAAAAAGAATTGGAAAGAAGACGAGGCTTCGGGTAGAAAACCTAAGAGGAAAGCCGTGCAGTATACAGACCTTATGAGAAGAGCAATCGACGAGAAATATTTTAAGGAATAATAATATGCCAGCAGGCCGAAGTCGAGACGATGAAATCCAATGCACTATAAGCGTCCCATCAGGTGAAGAGTATAGGTTTAATGTAGACGGCAGTTCTAAGCTCCATCGCCCTGTAATAAAAGAGAAAACTTCAAAAGATAAATTAGAAGTTACGAAAATTGAGGTTAAGAAAAAACGAGTTCCGAAAGTATCTGTATTTGATATTATCGATTTAGATTAAAAGGGTTAACCCAATGGCTAAGGCACCACAAAATAGAATTAAGTTTCAATCAGATGTGGATGTAGATAGGCTGAGCAAAGCTGATGGTTATAAATACGAGTCAGAGTCTTCTATAAATTATAAAAAGAACAAGAAGAAAAAGAAACCGAAAAAGAAAAAAAAGAAGAGTTCAACTGTATTTGACATTATTGACTTAGAGGATTAAATTATGAAGACTCCGTCTCAGAGAAGGAGAGGCAAAAAGAGAAATACTATGTTTAAGACTCAACTTGAGACTGATATAGAAAATGGGTTTGACGCTTCTGTATACGAGAACACTGCTGCTGCGAATTACAGAATGGTAAAGAGTGCTATGGATAAGCAACGAAAGAAGTTAATAACAGAGAAGAAGGATAGAATTAAAAAAATAAAAGATGCCCAAGCTAAAGAAAAAAGAATAAAAGAACGAGCTAGAGAAAAAATGAAAACACAGACGATATTCGACGTAATAGATATCGACGATTAAAGGAGAAGGATTATTATGATGAAAACAGGTACAGGTAAGACACAAGCAACAACAGTAGTGCATGAAGGCAAAATTTATAGAGGCACTATGCCAAACTTGAATATGAAAACGGACTTGACAGGTTCTTTTGAGTATCTAGCGACAATCGTTGAGGGTATGTCATCGGGTAATATGAACGGCAATCCAGTATTTGACAATTTTAAAAGCAAGATTATTGAGAATACGATTGCTGGGGAAGTAGGTAAATTGATTAATGAGAGAGGTCATGTTCCAGAGAATTATCAGCCTAGTACTCATTTGGGAAGATTTTCTTCTCAATTAAGCAAATCTTCTGCTATGCCGCAGTTAGCTACACCTATGACGAAGAAAGACCCAAGACCTCTTCCTAATTTGCCTGCTGAATTTGGAAAAGCTACTGATTTGGTTGTTAAAAAAATGACTGAAAAGAAGCTAACTCAGGAAGAAAAAGAAGATAAGCGTTTGGACGAAGCAGTCACAATTGACGTAGGAAGAAGAGTTGGAGGCTCAGACTCTACTTCAATGTTAGAGTTAGTGAAGATGTTTGATGAGTGGGAGAAAGACTATCCTTTCGCTAAAAGACCAAATGAGTCAGCAGAAAAAAGATTGAAACGTATAGAGAAAGAATTTAAGAATATTGCAAACAGAGCATCTAAGGAAGCTAAAGAAAAGCATTCTAAAGACGAAGAAAAACGTTTAAAAGTTTTGGCGGTGAAGATTACTAAAAAGACGGATAAGAAAAAAGTAGTCAAGAAGAAAACGAAGAAGAAAGTAGCTAAGAAGAGAAACGTTAAATAAATTGTGGGGATGGTAAAATGAAGAAGCAAGAGAAGCAAGCAGTGACGTATCTGATTAGACCTAAGTTGTCTGAAGAAGAAAAAACAAAGAAGTTAGAAAATGAAGCAGTAATGAGAAAACGCAGAGATGAGGGTATAAATAGTATCCTCATCTCTGAAGTCTCAGAATGGCATAAAGAAGAATTTGCTGATGAGATAGAAAAGCAACATAAAACTTCTCAAGCAGGGAAGTCTTGGAGAAAAATAGTTAAAGATAAGTATAGTCCATCATTGGAAGAAGTAATTAAGGGTCAGAATGATTGGTGGAAGACAGATGCTCTAATATCTGTAGCAAACAAAGGTGTTAAGGCAAACGAGAAGCAGGAAAGAAAACGAGCAGTTAAAGATTTCTTTTATAAGTATTCTGGACGCAAATTTATAGATAGCCGTAATAAGAAGAAAAACGAGAAAAAAGATATTGACGATATGGTTGAGGGCTTTTTGAGTAAAGTTGCATTGGAGTCTTTTAAAACGAATTCCGATAACCCTCTTTCTGTAAATATGTACGATTTTTTGCATTATGTCATATCTTATAAGAAATGGAGACTAATTATATCTCCTTCAGATACTTATAAGATTTTAAGCAAGTTTAAAAAACAATACGAGGATGAAGATGCTGTTATGGAACATTCTCCATTAACTGCGAAATTGTTGAAAGATTTATATCACTTTTTCCGGAAAAAAGATTGATAGTGGTTGTAATTATGTTATAATCCTTTGGTAACTATGTTTTAGATGAAGGAATAGAAGTATGAAAATCACATTTTTAGGCGTTAGTGGAGCTTTATCTGCTAAATACAATTCAAATATGCTCATCGAGAATGGCTCGAATCGTATGCTTTTTGACTGCGGAGAGGATGTTATGCATTCTCTTAAGTCTGCTGACCGAACGCCAGAAGAATTAACAGATGTCTATATATCCCATCTCCATTATGATCATATGGCCGGGATCAGTTGGCTTGGGTATTATTCTTATTTTATTATGAAGAAGAGTATAACTCTTTGGATTCATGAGTCGATGGTATCTGACCTTTGGGCTATGCTTCGTCCTGCTATGGAGAAGCTTGATGGAATAGTAGATATGATGTCATTGGATGACTATTTCGATGTTAGAGCTTTCAAAGATGACGAAAAGTGTGTCGTAGGTAGTTTTTCCTTTACTCCAACTAGGCAAACTCATGTAGAGACTCCTCACGGGAATATGTACTCTTATGGAGTTTCATTAGAACATTCTACTCTTGAGGGCAAGTATTGGACGTATGGTAATAAGGATGGTAAAAGAGTTTTTATTAGCTCAGACACCAAGTGTTTAAATATCCGTCCAGCAACGCACGATTATATTTTTTCTGATTGCGATGTAATGAATCTAGGTGGAGTTCATCCTAATTATAATGTTTTAAAAAAGCTTAATTCTGCAATCAGAGAAAAAGTATGGCTGTATCATTATACAAATATCGATGATTATGAGGGGCAGGTTCGAGCAATGCCAGATGCGGTAGCTGATGGTTTTGCTGGCTTTGTAAAGGAAGGGCAGATATTTGAGATATGAGAGTGACGAGCGAGAGTTAGATGCGATGGAAAAAAGTATGAAATTTGACCTCGATGAGAATTTCGCGAAAAAAATTAATTCAATCACAATAGACAAAAAAGACCCTTGGGCAAAAGCTATTAAGAAAGCCTGCTTTCCTAAATGGTACGTAAGATTTTGGCAATGGATTAAGGGGCTTTTCGGTGTTAAGCCTAAGAGTGTGCCAATTCCACCAATAGAAGTTAAAATGAATGAAGAGTTTGATTTTCAAGAATGGGTCATTGGCAGAAGAGATGAAATTATGGAAGCTATCAGAAAAGACGGTAAGGATAAAAATACAATTACTTGTCCAATCTGTTACAAAGAAAGAGAATACGAACTTGTTTCGACAGATAAGCAGATTCATAGCTTTTGCGATGGTTGCGGAATAAGCATTACTCAGTAGGGGAAATTAAAAGATGATAAGCAATAATAGATTAGAGACGGTTAGGGAAACAGATACCCATTATTTTTTTTGGAAAAGTGCTTTTTCTCAATGGTCTATGAGAGATTTTAGAAGAGAAGGTATTACTTATTGTTGTGCGGAGCAGTACATGATGGCTGAGAAAGCTCGTTTGTTCGGAGATGATGATGTCCTTCAAAAGATTATGGCTTCTAATAATCCTGCTGTTCATAAAAAACTAGGTAGGCAAGTTAAGAATTATGATGACGCTAAATGGTGTGCCGTTTCAAGATATGTAGTTTTTATCGCTAACATGGCTAAGTTTTTGCAGCATAAAGACCTTAGAGACAAACTTTTGGCGACAGGAAATAAAATTATAGTTGAGGCTAGTCCTTATGATGCTTTATGGGGTGTCGCTCTTGGTCCGTGGGATGATAATATCTTAGACGAGAAGAATTGGAAGGGCAAGAACTGGCTAGGAAAAGAATTGAGGGCTGTCAGAGAACAGATTAGGTATATGTCATGAATTGTGAAATGAAATTAGATTTGTTTAGGATATGTGACAGTTGTAATAAAGAGTTTAAGATTACGGAGTATTCTGCGAGTTCAATTGAGATTACTGTTGCGTACCATTACTGTCCTCACTGTAACGAAAGAAATGATATATGGGTCACTGTCAAAAAGAGATTCCAAGAGGAGGACTAGAGGAATGGAAGATAGGATAACAGGGTGTTTCGATGTTCCGAATAAGGAACCAATGAAAATTTACATAGTTGAAGATGCACCAGAAAGAATGGAGTGGTTTAGAAAAACTTTCCATGATTGCGAGATAACACATACTGACCAAGTCGATAAGGCTTGTAAGGACATTGAAGAAAACAAATATGACATTATCTTTTTAGACAGAGATTTAGGCCATTACAAATTCAATGGAGAAGATATCTCATGGTACATGTATGAAAATGAGTTAGCGAAGGATTCTGCGATTGTTATTCATTCAGTAAATCCTAGAGGGCAGAGAAGTATGTCTTGTCATTTGGCGAAATATCATAAACAAGTTCTTCAGATACCCTTTACTGAATTGTGTAAAATGAAGCGAGAAGATTTTATTTTAAATTAGGAGAGTTTTATGAAAGCAAATGAATATAATAGAGTTTGGAATCACTATAATTCTTTTAGCAGACAGCCAGGAGAGGTTGATGAGATTAACTGTGAAGTTTGCGGTTCTGCTTGCGATGTCAAAAGAGACGTATCCGGTCCTACGAGTTGGGCAGGTTCAATGGCTGGTTCTAAAAAGCTACATGACCTTTTTACCTGTCCTTATAATGATGAACAATGGCATTGGGAAACATTGGCAATGGTGCAAGAGTTAAGAGATACCAGTAGCCCATCATTAAGAAAACTCATACAAAAAGATATAGATAAATCTAAGAAAGAGAATCTTTAGTATTGAATACATATATTGAATTAATTGACAAGCATAAGGGAGAGGACTGTTTTATTTTAGCGGCAGGACCCTCCCTTTTTGATGTTTTCTACAAAGAGTATAAAGACTATATTGATTTATTTCAAGATAAAGTTGTAATCTCGGTAAATGCTTCTATCATTGCTTGTGCTGAGCATCTTGATTGGATGGGAGACGGAGATGATAATAGATATTGGATATCAGACGACTCATTGACTACGAGATGGTCTTGGTGGAAGCTCGTTGAGAACTGTAAATGCACGAAAGTAGTCAGAGATAGTTGGTTGAAGCAAAAACATTATGGCAACATCGATGGTTTCCTTCATTTCGCCGCTAGACCGACACCAGAGGACGTAATCAATAAAGATGATATAGGACTGTCTTATTGCTCATCAGCCCCGAGCAGTATCGACCTGGCCATCCAAATGGGATGTCAGAATATCTACTTATTAGGTCTTGACCATGAGAAGAGGGATGGGAAGATATATTTTTGGGAATACTTTTCAAAAGTTAGGCAACCCAAACAATTTAAACCAGGGAAACCTCCTTGGCATGTTCAAAAAGATATGTACAGAGTCAATGCGATGGCATATGAAGCATTGGATAATTTCGCGGAAGAAAAAGGTTGCAATATTTACAATTGTAGTGAAATTGCGTATAAGAAAAAGACGACATATTTGTTCGAATACAAGGATTTTGCCGATATTATTAGTAGTTAGTAATAAAGGAGAAATTTTATGTCAAAGAAATATAAACCATTGGAACAGTGGAATGGGATACTCAAAGGTGAGCATCCTATTTTTATTTTAGGCAATGGTCCGAGTTTAACTGATAATGACTTATCGTTGCTTGACCCTTACCTTACGATTGGAATAAATAGAGTCAGTTCGGGGTATGAGCCTACAATTCTATTTTGGCAGGACAGGACAGTATGGGCTACAGCTAAAAAAGAGATTCAGAAGTCTGGTTCTATTAAGGTAACTAGGAAGGGGATGGTAAAGCCTAACTTATTCCCAGATTATTTGTTTTTTGTTTTACAGGGAAGCAGAAAAACGGCTTACCCTCCTAACTGTCAGACAACGAAGCTTCAAGGGCAGAATATAACTCATGGAGTTACGGCACAATTTGCTGAGGCTATGTCTCCTTCTCATATCATTTTTCTTGGTGTAGACTGTCAATTTAGAGATGGCAAAACTGATTTTTATGGGAATAATCGTTTTCATAGAAAAGACATGTTGACTAGATGTGCAGAGGTCACTCAGGGCATTAAAAACAGATGTAAAATTCCTATTTACAATTGTGGGTTGAGCGATTGTTGGCGAACTCAAAAATTAGAGGAAGTTATAGAGGAGATTAATGCACCTAAGCATAATAAGGCATATTTTAACGACATATTTAGAAGGGGTAAGTAATGGGGCGGGTCAGTTCGAGATATAATTATAGAATCTCAAAAACTAAAAAAAATGATGGGAAAAAAGCTCCTAAGAAGTTGCCCCCTGGTAAGATTGTTATCAGAAATAGAAAAAAAGAATCTACCCCTACGGTTAAGCCTAGAAAGACCACAGTGAATGCTCCCACTGTAAAAAAAAGAGAGAAAAAAGCTAATGCGATTTTAAAACAGGCTAATAGAAGTTCGTCGGTAAAGAAAACAGTAACTCTCGAAAACATTAAAGATTACTGTAATGGCAAAAGGGTTATTCTCGTTGGGAACGCTAAGGATATTATTAAAAATCCATATGGACCTCAAATAGATTCATATGATATAGTAATAAGAATGAATCATGGACATCCTTTGGGCAAATATACGGCGAATATGGGGGCGAAATATAATATCTGGGCACATGGTTTTTTGAGTCATAAGAAGCAGATAAATGAATACAGCAAGATAAAGAAGAGGATAGATTTTCATATAGAGACGAATGAGAATAAGTTATGTAAGAGGATTTTTGATAATAAAGCTTTTTTGATTCCAAAGAAGTGGTATAAGACAGAGTACGAGAAAAATCATAAGGGTAAGGAAATGTCAACTGGTCTTAATGCGGCTACTTTTTTTGTTGATAAGATAGGAACTATGAGTGAGGTAGCGATTGTCGGTTTTGATTTTTTAAAGACAACTAATCGAGTATTGCAGTCGGCTCCGGCAAGAAAATTTCACGATACGACTGCCGAGGAGGTTGAGATGCTTGCTCTTCTCGAAAGAAGTGGTAAATATATTCCATTTAACGAGAAATATAATTTTGCAAAGTGATTTGTTTTGAAGTAGAATAAAATGAAAGTAAAGTACAAGAGGAAATAAGATGAATATATTACAACCAAATAACGGAAAAGAAATCCATTATATAGTTAGCAGTCACGTTTACGTCAAAGTATGGGATTATGGAAAAAAGTTCCTTTTATCACATTTGAAGCTTCCAAACGTACAAACTCCTATTAGGGAAGCGATTTGGATATGGTTAGGATTAACAGAAGGCACACTTACAGATGCTAGCGAATTAAGTCATTCCACATTTGAAGATGCCATTAATAAGGCGGTTAATAATCCCTATACGACTGTTTACGAATTCGAGTCTTACGAAGATATGGCAAAGCATTGGAGTGACATCGAATATGTAGATACGATAACGACTACTTATAAGAGCGAGGAAACATGTACGGATTACTAATTTGCATATATATGTTTTTAGGAATGAACTGGGGGCAAAGGTATCTTCTTTTAGAAGGGGGTAGCTGGTTAGGTTTGATATCCAATGTCTTACTTTGGCCAATATTTATGTTAATCTCAATGGTTTCATGTTTAGTATTGAGACCTAATTATGTTACAAAGGAAGAAGAATTATGAGTCAACAAGCAGTTTACAAAGTAGATTTTAAAGACGAGCAACTTTTACTAGACGCTCTTAAAGAAATGGGATACAATCCTATCGTTCATAAAGAAGCTGTAGGTTTAAAAACTTATGGGAACAGGCAAGGGGCTGTAAAAGCTCACATAGTAATACCTCAGTCTCAAGGCAATTTTAGATATGCCGATATGGGATTCGAGAAAACTAAAGAAGGGTATAAGCTTCATGCTGACCACATAGATATTAAGAAATTAAATCTTACTCAATTGAAGCAAAGATATACAAAAGCTCATCTTGCGAAAAAAATTAAGATATTTGGAACTCAGTTCTTGCTAGGCAGTGAGGACATAGACGAAGAAGGTACAATGATAATAAAAGTAAAGGTAATGGACTAGTATGACGAAATTAAAAGGCAAACAAAAAACAAAAGCACGTAAGAAGAAACAGCAACAGTCTACAATGACAGCATTGATGTATAAGAAGCAGATGCTGGCTAAGATACTCAAGTACGACAACGATGCACTGTCCTCAAAATGCGAAGAGGTCGCTCAAGGTACTGATGTCTCTAAGACAATCAAGACAATGAAAAAAGTTTTGGGTTGTACCGAGAATGGAGTTGGTCTTGCGGCATCTCAGATTGGTATTCTTGATAGGATTATCGTGACGAGACCAGATGCTAAGAAATTTAAAATCACAGCGATGATTAATCCAGAGATTATTTCTCATAGCGAAGAAAAGAAGTACGGCATTGAAGGCTGCCTTTCGTATCCATCTACGTTTGCTCCAGTTGAGAGATGGGCTTGGGTCGAAGTGAAATATTTCGATGAAAATTGGAAAGAGCAGACTTTTAAATCTAAGCTCGGTACAATTGACGGTATCATTCTTCAACACGAAATCGAGCATCTACTGGAAGGAGATTGTCAAATTCATGATTGGTGGGCAGATATGGATGGCAAGCAAAAAGAACTTCAAGAAATTTTTGAAGCAAAAGGAAAACCAGTAGAAGAAGCTACTGCTTCGTCTTATGAGGTAGTAGAATCAGAAGATATGAAAAGAGAAAAAGCAGAAGCGGAAACTGAGGCAGCAGTAGAATAGAGAATGTCAAATGACTATTAGTTTGTTTTCTAAAAAAGATAGTTATGTAGAATGTAAATTGTGTCCTCATCGGTGCCAACTTAAAGCTGGAGAATCTGGCAAATGTTCGGTACGTCTTTGCGATGGGGACACAATATTTTTATCCAATTACGGCGAGTTGGTTTCCGTCGCTGTAAATCCAATTGAAAAGAAACCATTCCGAAAGTACCTCCCCAGTACAAAAACACTTTCAATAGGAGGAGTAGGGTGCTCTTTAAATTGCAAATTTTGTGAACAAAATAGGATTAGTCAGTCTAGAAGTCATAAAGATTTAAAATATTTTTCAGCGGAAAGTATTGTTAGTATCGCTATAGAAAAACATTGCAAAAGCGTTTGCATGACTTTCAATGAACCAACTATATCTTTTGAATACCTCATAGACCTTGCTGACGCTTGTCACAAGACTGATTTGAAATTCATTCTTAAAACTAATGCTTATGTTAATCAAGAGCCTTGGGCTGAGATATGCAGAGTAACGGACGCTGTCAATGTCGATTTTAAAGGCTGTGAGGCTCAGTATAAAGAGATAACAGGAGCAGAAGACTTTGTCATCATGGATAGAATAAAGGAGGCGTATGAGGCTGGTGTGCATTTAGAGATTAGCATACCTCTTTACGACTTCGTTTCAGAAGACATAGAATATCTGTCTCAGTTTCTAAGTTCGTTAGACAAGGACATACCTTGTCATCTTCTGAAAGTTAATCCATCTTATCAGTTCTTGGAGCGTCCCCCTACTGACCCAGCGATATTGGAGCAAGCCAAAGAAATTATGCTTTTATATATAAATAATATATTTATGGTATAGCTAAACTTTGTCTTTTAATCTTCTTGAAGCTTGGAAATGCTCTATTATAGGGTCTTTGCACCAAGCCATGATATCAAATATTTTACAATATTCTGGCCCTAGTTTTTGTATGGTCATATTTTTAGGCTTATGTTTCTCAATTGCGTTTTGCAGGTTTCTTTGGTCGCATATTTTCCACACATAAACGCCTTTAGCCATTATCTTTGTTCTTTTGTTTTCTTTATGCCATACCTTAAAGAGTTCTTTTACTTTGTCGTTATTTTTATAGAAGATTGTCCCGCTTAGCATGGTTGGTTTATTTTTATGCCATTTCCCATGCCTTCCTCTTATTTTATAGTGGATAGAGAGGTCGCCAGATATGTCGTCCAGAGGTATTTCTCTTTGTATTAGCCCATCAGCATCTACATACATGAATAATTCGGTGTCAGGATTTTTTTCCATAGAGTTTAGAAGTAGTTGAGACTTGTATTTAGTATTAGCATCCCATGACCCTTGATTTTTTATTCCTTCGATATAGGATTCGTATCCGAATTTCTCTATGCTTTTTTTGAGTTTTTTTATCTCTCTTTCGTATCCAGTGTTTACGGTATAGAAAGACACTACTTTGAATTTACTTTTGTCCATTTACTTTGCCTTTCAATCTTCTTGATGCTTGATTGTGGGATATTATTGGGTCTTTAACTTTTTTATGTACGGAGTTTTTTGAACCGTTTATTTTACAATACTTAAGAGATAGCCTTTGTATCTCTATCTCTTCGAAATTATTCTTCAAAACAGTGTAGAGCGTATCTTGGTCGAAGGTCTTTGGATTCTTTTTGTTGATTTTTATCCACTCATACATTATATCCTTCATCTTATCATTGTTTTTTATAAAGACAGTGCCGCTTAGCAACCATCCTTTTTGTTTCTTCGATTCGATAGCCTTATGACATACAGCTATATCTCCTGATATATCTTCCATTGGTATCTTTTTGTTGACGATTGCGTCAGCGTCTAAGAATAAGAAATAGTCTTCATCTGGATACTTTTTCATAGCGTTAAGGATAAGGAAGGGCTTATACTTAGTATTTAAATCCCATGAACCTAGATTCTTTATCCCCTCAACATATATCTCATGTTTGGTTTTTTTTACAGAAAGTTCTAATTTCTTAACTTCTTCCTGATATCCGGTATTTTTAGTATAAAATGATACGATTTTCATATATTTTTATCGTCTTTATAAGAGGGTTTTGATAAATGCTTAAGAATAAAAAAGGTTTTTTAAAAGATTTTATGAATATATATTTGTAAGATGTTTAAACGGACAATCTAAAGCATTTTATAATAAAAGATACTAATATTTTAGAGCATTTTCTTTTCCTTTATGTCCGTTTAGGTTCAGATTTTGCTCTTTTTTTGTGATAAAATGAGATATAAAGCATTTAAAATTAAGATAGAACCGGATAAACAACAAAAAGTTTTAATTAACAAAACTTTAGGTTGCACAAGGTTCCTCTACAATCAAATGCTAGATGAAAGACAGTTTAAATACAAATCCGGTGATAAATCAAAGTTCAAAACAGAGAAAGAATATAAACTAGAGTTTGACTGGTTAAAAGAGGTGGACTCGGTTGCTCTTCAGCAGTCTAGGATAGATTTAAAAACTGCTTATGACAATTTCTTCAGAAAACTCAAATCAGGGCAACCTACAAATATTAAATTCAAATCTAAACATAATTCTAGAAACTCTTACAGAACTATAAATGTAAATAACTCTATTAGAGTGGAACAAAGTAGAATTAAGCTCCCTAAATTAGGTTTCGTTAAGTTTAAAAAATCTAGAGAAGTAACTGGTGAAATTAAATCGGTTACAGTTTCTAAAAATATTTTAGGCAGGTATTACATCTCTGTTCTTTGTGAAGTCAAAATAGAAAAGATTCCCAAAATAGATAAAAATATAGGTATAGATTTGGGCATTAAAGAATTTTGTTTCACTTCTGATAATACTAAAGTTTCCAATCCAAGATTTTTAAGAAAGTCAGAACAGAAACTCAAGAAGGCACAGAGAAAGTTAAGCAAGAGAGCAAAAGGTAGTAAGAATAGGTTTAAACAGCAAAAAGTAGTTTTTAAAATACATGAGAAAATTAGGAATCAAAGATTAGATTTTTTACATAAATTATCTACTAAACTAATTAACGAAAACCAAGTAATTTGTTTAGAAGACTTACAAGTAGAGAATATGATAAAAAATCACTGTTTAGCTAAATCTATTTCAGATGTTTCTTGGTCGAAGTTCGTAGATCTTCTTAAATACAAGTCAGATTGGTATGGTAGAGAATTAGTTCAAGTAGATAAATTCTTTCCTAGTTCAAAGACTTGCAGTAGTTGTGGAAATATTAAGAAAGATTTAAAATTAAGTGATAGAATTTACAATTGTACTGCTTGCGGCAAAACAATTGACAGAGATTATAACGCTTCTCTAAATATTTTAGCAGAAGGGTTAAAAATATTAAATAAGAATCGCCGGGACGGCGAGGTTAGCTTACTAAATAATAAAACATTAGTTTTATGTTCGTAAGAATCCTCCACCTTTATAGTGGAGGATGTCCAACGTCTTTATGTCGATAAAAGGAGAAAATATGAAAAAATTTAGTATTGTAATACCAACAAGAAATAGACTGAAGAAACTTTATAACGTTTTGGATACAATCCCAGACTCTGTTTTATACACGGTAAAAGTCATTTGCGATGGTGACAAAAAAACACATAATAGCGTAAAACAAGATTATCCTCATGTAGAGTCCATTTTATTTAAAAAACATAGGGGTTCTGTCTGGTGCAGGAATGAAATTATTCAGAAGGAGGAAGATGGTGTCCTTCCTTGCGTAGACGATATCGTATTTCCTCCAGACTATTTCGAATATATATTTAATTTGTTTAATGAGACGTTTACTGATGACGATGGGGTATTAGGAGTTAGGCAACAAGGTGAGTTTTTTAAAGCTTACTCTCCTACGGGGATGTGCCTTGTGGGTCATAAATTTCTTTTGAGATATCCGGATAGGCAACTTTATTATCCTAAGTATTATCATTTCGCTGCTCAGGAGATATACAATTTATGTAAAAAAATAGAAGAGCAGAAGGGTAAAAAGACTTACAAATTGGCAGATAAGTATGTTGTAAAACACGGTAAGGCTATTTATAATAAAAAAGAATTCATAGATAAAACTCATCATGAAGCTAGGGTAAATAGAAAAAAAGATTTAGCGGAAAAAGCACAGCTTAGAAAAACAGAACTTGGGACATGGGGGACAGTCTAGTGGGAAATGTCTTAGACGTTCAAAATTATAAATGCTTAACTTGTTCTAAGTGCCTTATTATTTGTCATACGAATACTATTAAACCCTGCGAAAAGCATGAACCCAATAATGATAAAATTGGTAAAAAAATTACTGTAATAATGAATACTTATCGTCGCAGTGATAAATATTTAGCAGAGGCGATAGAATCTTTTCAAAGGCAAACGTACAGAGATGCTGTGTTGCAAATAACGAATACCCACCCCACTCCTTTAAAATTAGATAAAGATTATGACAACGTTGTCATATATAACATTAAGGATGTTTTCGGGCAGTATCCTCGTCATGCAGTTTGGTCCGTGTTTAGAGTTAAAACTCCTTATTTCACGATACTTGATGATGATGATATTTATATGCCCTCTTATTTGCAAGAGTTTAATGAAATTATAAAGCATCATACAGATAAATATATCCAAGTTATTCGTAATAAAAGGATTGTTGATGACAACGGCAAGATAAGCAAAATTGAATGTGGGGGTTGGGGAGGTCGCCTTTTAAGTCGTTTTAAAGTAGCTGACCTCCAAGCCGCTTTGAGAAAGAAACCGTTTAATAGCTATCAAGGAGTGGATAATTTTTTAACGTGGAAGACTCATAGTGGAAGAAAAATAAAAGCGACGTTGCCTCCTACATATATAACAAGAAGACAGTCCGATGTCGCTCATATCTATAAGAGATTAGATAATAAGTTAAAAGTTGTACAGGGGCGTATCGGCAAGTCTAAAAAAACGGCTTATTCAGGACAGCGTCTAAAAGTATTGACTCCTCATTGGGGGAAAGATTACATTAAGGAATATTCTAAATATGTCTAATTATTGGATTTTACAAAAGAAAAGTTTCGGCTTAGGCAATTTTATCATGGCGACTCCCGCTATAAGATTATTGTCGGAGAGAAGGAAGGAAAAAATAAAAGTTTTTTTTGAAACAGTTCCTATATCTCAATTATATCGTCAGTGCCCTTTTGTAAAGATTTTAAAAAAGCGTCCTACAAAACGTCCTAATTTTACTATCGGAAGAGTTCGTAGAGGAAGAACAGAGGGAGATAATGAAGCGTACTGTCGAGCTTTGAGGGTAGGCTCTATGTCGATTGTTTCGACTTATGTCGATTCGGTACAAACAGAGATTCTAGCAAAACAAGATGGCGAAAAATGTGTTGCTGTTTTTCATGGTTGCCTTGGTAAATGTTTTAGAAAGAAAAAAGATATCGGAGTGGAGACCAGACAATATATTCTAGATACATTAGTAAAAAATAAGATTAAAGTAATATTATTGGGGGCTGAGAGCGATTTTAAGCATTATTGGACTCACAATAATTTAAGTAGCGTGGAGAACTATTTAGGAAGATATTCTCTTCAAGACAGTATCAGTCTCTTATCTCAATGTGATAATTTTATTTCGAATGATACGGGGTTATATCATGTATCGGGAGCTTTAAAAAAAGAAGGACTTGTTCTTTGGAAACACACGAAGTATGCAAAAAACAAAGCTCCTTTCAAAGGGATAGAGCATTGCTTAAATTCTGATTTTGATTTAGAAATTTATAAAAATGCTGTAGATAAATACGTTAAGGAGGTTATTCTATGCGGATAGTTTTCAATTTGCATAAGGTTGGTCTAGGCAATAATGGGGGAAGCAGAACACTAATAAAGTCGGCTGAGACTCTTGCATCGCTAGGAGAAGAAGTTATTGTAGCGAGCAACATACCCAACAAGTATACTTGGGAGAAGATTAAAAACAACGTTCAATTTGTTTGTAATAAAAATATCCCTAAAGGAGATGTAATAATTGCATCTGGTATCGGAAGCGTTAGAAGCACCGTGTCATCTAATTTTAAGAAGAAGTTCTATTTCATTAGAGGTTTTGAAACGTGGGCAGCAAAGAAAGAAGTTTTATTTAAATCTTACAAGTCTTTAAGGTGTATTGTTAACAGCAGCTGGTTGAAGGTCATGTTGGCGAGCAAGGGAGTTAAATCAAATCTTGTTTTTAATGGTCTGGATTTTGATGATTTCTATGACATGTGCGGGAAAAGGGACTATCCTTTAGGATGTTTGTTCCATAAAAAACATAAAACAAAAAATTATGATTTTATAAAAAATAGTGCCAGTGCAGGAGGCATTCCTTTATTGTCGCTAAACAAAGATATAAAGGGGTCTACGCCTAAAGAATTGAACAAATGGTATAACTCTATTAAAGTATGGGTCGCTTCTAGCCAGTTGGAGGGGTTACACAATCCTCCTATGGAAGCTTCATTGTCTGGTTGTGGATTAGTCTCAACTGACCATCCAAGGTCAGGGACAACGGACTATGTAGTACCTAACGAGACTGCTCTAGTGTATGCTCATGGAGACACTGTGGGAGCTGCGTCTCAAATACAGAGGATGATAGACGACGATGAGCTTAGATGCAGATTGAATAAAAATATGAAAGAGTTATTAAAAAATAAAATTGGGACAAGAGAGCAGAATATGGCTAGATTTTTGGAGATACTAAAGAAATGAAATTACCTATTTTAATATTGGGCTACGAACGAAGCGGAACGACATTATTAAGGCGATTGGTGTCTATGCATCCGAAAATGCCCTTTGACATCGTCCATGAACAAGGTAAAAAATTATTCACTAGCGAGACCAAAGAAGACGCTATTAAAAAACTAACTTTCAAGTCGAAACAAGCTGGTAAGTATACAGGAGGGACATCCTCTTTAGAAGCTGGGCAGAAGATACCTTACACATCGTTTAAAACTGTCAAAAAAAGTATTGATAAATTTACTCATTTTTTTGGCGATTTTAGTATTATTCACATAGTAAGGCAACCAGAGGGAGCAGTTAGGTCTCAGGTTAAGACATTTAAAAAGAAGAAGAACAAGTGCCATCAACAGTATTCAGAATCTGTCCCAAAAGTTATTGAATATTTGCAATCCTATAAGAATGTATTGACGGTAAGTTTCGAGAGTCTGCTGTGTAATCCTTTAGAAGAGGTCAGGTCGATATACGAGTGGATAGGAGATTATAATGAAGATGATGATTTTTTAGATAGGGTAACAGGGACGAGAGAGCCTTGGGGTTATAACGGAAGAATAATGCCAGGTCTCAGATATTTTAATAGCATTAGAAAGTAAAAATGATAAAGATAAAAGGAAACATAAAGACATACGAAAAAGAAGAATTCAAAGGTTTTTATGGTGAGAATGGATCTGTTTACAATTTTAGTAATAGAGATTTACGCAAAGGAGTCAAAAAGATTAAAGGGGTTCTTCGAGCAGTCTTAAATGACGAGCTATTTATTCCCTATGGGGTCAATGGTTTTTACTATAAAATATCAGAGGATGTCGGAATTAAAGTTTTTTACAGTCTGGTTAATAAGTTGACCAAAGAAAATCGCATTAAAAGAGAATGGGAAAGATGTAACCAGTTTTACTCTAAGGGATTAACTGTGAAGCCTATAAGGATTGAGAAGGTATCTTTAGATATAACTTTAAATGGCAAAAGGATAGAGGTTGAGACTAAGGGTATTGTAACCCAGAGGGTTCAATTGTCAGAAGCTATGTGGGATTTTTCTGTGGGTAGAGTTTATAATTTTGATTGCTTAGATAAAAACGAGCATCCTCTTCATAATCCAGATGATTTTCTCAAGTTTAGAAAAAATATAGAAACAGGTATAAAAAATAGAGAAGTTCCCAAAGTTGGCACAAAATTAGGGGACATAGTCTATTGTACAAATAAAAAAAAATGGTTCATTGTTGATTGTGGAGGAAGAAAATAAATATGGACAAGCAAACTTATAAAAACATAAAATCTGGATGGAAGAAACCTATATATCAAAATCCAGGTAAGAAAAAAATGAAAAAAACGTTAGAATATATCCATCTTTTACAAGATAGAAGAGTAGTTGATTTTGGTTCAAATGCCGGTATCATTACTTACGATATATCTCAATATGCTAAGGAGTTTGTTGGAGTTGAGTACGACTCTCATTTCTACAAACAGTCATTAGATACTTTGAAACAGATAAAGATTCCAGGGCAATTTGTTAATCAAAGTGTTGGAGATTTTATAAAGACTACAAAGTTTGATTATGATGCTATCTTCGCTTCTTGCATTTTATATCATTTACAAAAAGAAGAGATTGATTTAATGAGAGAGAAGATGTTTCCTCGGTGCGAGGTAGTTCTTTTTATATCTAGAGAAGATAAGAAAAAAAAGACTAACAATCCGTATGATTTAGGTAAATGGAGAAATATTAAATCCTTTTTAATCGATGACGGTATGGATGTTGAAGTTTATAATACTGATTCTAATTGGGCAACTGTGGTTGGTAGGCAGAAGGTGGGAGGAAAGGATGAGTAAAGAGCCACTAGTTAGCGTTATCGTTCCTCTGTATAATTATTCAGCGTATGTGAGCGATTGTATCAAATCCATACAGAATCAAGATTATAGCAATTGGGAACTCTTTGTTATTGACGATTGTTCTGCTGATAATTCTTATGATATCGCTAAGTCGTTTGAGTCTGATAAAAGAATTAAAGTTATGAAGACAGATGAAAATAGAGGTTATTCTAAAGCAAAAAATGAAGGCATAATTGCTTCAAAGGGAGAGCTTATCACATGTTTAGATGCTGACGATATGTTTACTACAAATTCTATTTCTATAAGAGTAGATGCGTTGCAAAAACATAATGTCCCGTTCATACATGCTATGGCTATTCGTTTTAAAGGTGCTCAAACCCTTAAACAGGTTTATAAAATACCTTACAATACGGTTAGCAGGAATGCTCGAATTCATGCACAGACAGTTCTTTGTCAAAGATGGATATATAAGAAATATGGGCTATATGACGAGACGTTAAGGTCAAAAGCAGATAAAGAGATGTGGTTCAGGCTATTTGGATGGGGGCTTACAGCACCTAAAATAGATAAATATTTTGTGAAAGCTAATGTAGCTTATTATCGAAAGCATAATAATTCCATGATGAAGAAAAGGTCGAAAAATCCTAAACTACAAAAGAGCCTAAAGACTCAATTAAAACGTGCATATAAAATGAGAGCAGTTAAAATAGATAATACTAATACCAGATTTTTGGAGAAATAGCGATTATGGAAAATAAATATTTAATAATTCTAGGAGGGCATAATGGCTCTATTGTGAGACAATTTAGAGAAGATAGTAGATATAAAGATTTTTTCTTTTATGTGTTCGAGCCAAATCCTATTTATAAAAATGATTATTCGGGAATAAAGAATATGGAGATGATACAATCAGCAGCTTGGATAGATGATGGCGAGATTAGATTCTATATTGGGAATAAAAGATTCCAAGGGCATTCAGTGATGGAGAAGAAAAAGAATATCGACGTTAATTCATATATAGATGTTCCTTGTGTTGATTTTAGTCAATGGGTTCTTAATAATTTCGGTAAAGATGATTGTCTCCATATGAGAGTAGATATAGAGGGGGCAGAATATGATGTTCTTACCAAGATGGTAGATGATAAATCTATTGATTTGTTTGAGAAAGTATACGTAGAGTTCCATCATTACAAATATCCTGAGTTAGATATAGAAAATAGATACGAGTCTATCATACAGAGCGTCCCCAATAATATCTTTTATGAGATTTAAGGAAAGTTTATATGAAAATATTCATGGGTAAAAACATAGATTCCCCCGGTACGGGTAAAGGATTTTTTATACAGAGACTAGCAAGAGAGTTGTCAAGGTATCCTGATGTAGAAATAACCAGAGACCCTGCAAACCCACACGATATAGCTTTGCATATCAGCAAAATTAAAATATCTACAGCATCTAAAAAGGATATTGTAAGAATTGATGGTTGTATCATGGATATTACCAAGAATTATAAAAAAGTCAATAAAGCTTTTCGAAAAACTTTTAACAAGGCTGATGGAGTCATCTACCAAACTAATTTTTGTAAAGAAGCATGTAATAGGTTTATTGGCAAACCTACGTGCGAGACAGATACAATTTTTAATGGGGCAGATACCAGTTATGCTAGCAGTATCCCCCCAGCCAATAAAGAGAGTAGTAGCGTTTTTATAACGGCCTCTCGTTGGAGACCTCAAAAAAGACTTAAAGATATTGTTGAAACTTTTTTGTTAGCGGATATTAATGATTCCATATTGTATGTAGCAGGCGATTTATCAAAATCAGGAATATCATCAAAATGGAGAAAAAGATATCTAAACAATTCGAAAAAAGTTAGATATCTAGGGGTGTTATCTCAAGAGCAGTTATCATCTTATTTAAAAATATCTAATGCTTTCATTCATTTGTCTTGGATAGATTGGTGTCCAAATTCTGTAGTGGAGGCTATATCTGCAGGCGTCCCTGTTATTTGCAATAATGTAGGGGGGACTCAAGAGTTGGTTAGCCCAAGCGGAGGTATTGTTTGTGATATAGATAAACCTTACAACTTAAAGCCTTGTGATTTATATTCTCCTCCAGCTTTTAATCGAGATATAGTTATATCCGCTATGAATAAGGTCTGTAATGACGATATAATTATAAGCAATAGCCACGTAGATATACGGGAAATAGCTAAAAAATATAAGAACTTTTTTGAAAAAATTATTAGAAAGAATATTTAATGGAAAAAATAAAAATAGGTATTTCAGGCGTGGGTAAGATGGGTCTTTTGCACAAAAAGACTTATGAGGAAATGGATAACGTTGAAGTAGTTAGTCTGTACGACCCAAATGAACAATTTGATAGTTTGGACAAATTTATGGATAGTTTGAAGTATCTAGACGGCGTGTCTATATGCTCCCCTAATAAGTTTCATGTAGATAGTGCATTGGCTTTTTTGGATAGAAATCCTAATTTAAAACTGATGATTGAAAAACCGATATCTCATAGCGTCAGTGCGGCGGAAAAATTGTTACCTTTTTCGGATAATATTATGGTGGGACACATAGAGAGATGTAATCCTGTAATAGAGAAAATAAAAGATTTTATTTTGAATGGCGAAATGGGAAAGATTAATAGCATAGTTACAAAAAGGAATTGCTCGTATGAGCCTTCATGTAAAAATCCAAATGTAGCAAAAGATTTATTAATTCATGATATAGACATTCTCAATTATCTTTCAAGAGCGTTACCAGAAAAAATAGATAGCATACATATTAATGACGGGAGATACATCAATGCCTCCCATATGTTCGGGAAATATAAATCATTTGTGTTTTATGCGGAGGCTTGCTGGTCAACTTTAGTTCGGGATAGGAGAATTATCATTAATGCATCTAATGGGTTATATGAGGGAGATTATATCGAACAAACTTTATGTCACAAAACTTTAGATAAAGAAGAATATATTCCGATAAAAAAACAGTATCCACTAACCATAGAATTAAATAAGTTTATTAAAATGATTAATAATAACGGTCCTCCGACTTGTTCTATTGTTGAATCGATTAATGCACTTAAAATAGTTTCAAAAGGAGAAGAATATGAGATATAATGCGTGTATAGTAATTTTGTCGTCAAGGCATAAATGTTTAGAGCATTGTTTAAGAACGTTGTATAAACATTACAATAATAAATATGATTATCCGGTATATATACATTATTTTGATGATATTTACGATGATAAGGCTTACAGGAAAAAGATACATGATAGTATCAGTCCTAATATTCATTTTATAAGCGTACCCTATAAAACGCCTTCTCATATTAAAGAGAAGCATTTGTTTTACAATAGAAAAGATTTACACTATGCTCGCAAGAAATTTTCTATAAAGAGGAAAGGTTATCTGCATATGTGTAATTTTACTAGCAATATGTATGGATACGAGAATACCCATATTCACGAATACGACTATGTTATGACATATGACGATGAGTCTGGGTATGTGAAGGATTTGCCGTATGACCCAGTTAATATAATGGCTAATAGGGAAGAAGATATGGGAGCTTTGATATCAGGACAAAGATTAAAAAATGGTGCCCCGCATCAAGGACATTTGGATACTAGATTCGGCTTGTGGGCATTTACTAAGAAATTCTTGGGAGATAATAACATTGAACCTCAGTTTCCACCTCTTAAAGATTTGATGACTGACCCAAAGGCAGAGTATAATTTTCATTTTTTACCCTGGTCGGATTCTTATGTTATTAAAACAAAAATGTTTGAGACTGAACTCTATAAAAAATGGACGGATGCTGTCAATGAGAATGGGGGCATTTATAAAGGCAGGTGGGGGGATAATGAAATTGTGAGTTTGTTCTATATGATGTACGACAAAAATGGTGTTTACAACTTAAAGACAGTTGAAGATGGATATCACAATCAAGGTCTCTTTAGAAAGTTGCAGAGCAAAGCTCCTGGCGTAAAAAATACGAGGATATAACCAGATGGATATCAAAAATAAACTCATAGAAAAATTCTGCCGACAAGACCCATCCGGCATGACAATAATGACTCCATTTGTAGTTAGCGAGAAAAAGAAAACTCTTTATCTTCATATCGCAAAGACAGGAGGTAGTTCAATAACGGATATGCTTAGGTCTTATCGTTTAGATGATAAAGTCTTAACGAATAAGAAATTAAGTTTTAAAAAGAAGAAAAAAGTTTTTGCCAAAATAATTGATAATTGGGACGAGTACTATAAATTTACTTTTGTAAGGAATAAATATGACTTACTTGTTTCTCATTGGTATTATGATAATTCTAAATTAAATGTTAGTTTTAAAGATTTCATCAAGAACATAGTCGTTCCTAATAAAGATATATATGAATACTGGATAGACCAGTATTATCTAACAACAATAGATGGTACACCTATATTTGATTTCATCGGACGTAATGAGAATTTTATAGATGATTTAAAAATTCCATTCAGTAAAATTGGTGTAAAAAAGTATAATCCTAAAAAAAGAGTTAACAACGGGAAATACGATAGAAATATACATTATAGTTCTTATTATGATGAGGAAACGAAAAGACTAGTTGATGAAAAATTCAAAAAAGAAATAGAACACTTTGATTTTAAAATGGGAGGAACTAAGGGATGAGCAGAAAAGAAAAAAAATTAAAGAAAGAGCTTTTGAGTTTTCAAAAACTATGGAAAGGAGGCACTAACCTGTCGAGGCGAGGATGGGACCAATGTCAAGAAGCGAGACTCCCGACTCAAAATATCAACGAGATAGCTAGAACATGTATAGAGCCATACATTACTCCTGATATAAATGTTCTTGAGATAGGGGCTAACGGTGGAGGCTGGACATGGAAATTTGTCGAAGCAAAGAACGTTTATTGTTTCGATGCGTTAGACGCTAAACACACTGGTTTTTGGGATAACATAGAGAGAAAAGACAATATTCGCTATTTTAAAGTAGAGGATTTCTTATGTAATCAGTTAGAAGACGATTCTATAGATTACGTTTTTTCGTATGACGTTTTTTGTCATATATCGTATTCTGGGGCTTGTGCGTATTTCGAGAATCTCTACAATAAGTTAAAACCAGGAGCTAATTGTTTTGTTATGATAGCAGATGCCAAAAAATACGATAATATAAAAGGGAGAAAAAAGCTTATGAAGAGGGCTGGCTTTGCTAGCTTTGAAGATTTTGTTAATGATTATGATGGACCTCCCCATAAAGGCAGATGGTATTGGTACGGAACAGAATTATTTTGCAACAAGTTAAAAGAATTAGGGTATACGATAGTTAATCAGGATGTTGCTGTTGAATCAGACAAATTGAACCCTATCGTTCATTTTAGGAGATAAGTAAATGAGATATGTAAAACAACCAAAAAACTATTTTTTGGATTTAAAAAAAGATAAGAAAAATGTTTTTAGCCAGAATGGAGAAGATGGGGTCATCGCCAAACTGCTTGAAATGATAGGCGTTGACGGTGAAGGCTGGTGCTGTGAATTCGGTGCCTGGGATGGCAAGTATTTAAGCAATACCTATAATCTGATTAAAAATAAAAATTGGAAAGCCGTACTAATCGAATCCGACAAACAGAAGTTTAAAGATTTAAAAGTTACTCAGTCAGAGCATCCAGATAATATCATAGCTGTTCATGGTATGGTTCATTACCTGCCAGGAGTAGGAGAAACGCTTGATGATATCTTATCAAAAACTGATATCCCAACAGATTTTGACGTTCTCAGTATTGACGTAGATGGGCCAGATTACCATATATGGAAGTCGCTGGAAGGCTATCATCCAAAAATAGTTATTATAGAGCATAGCGGTCTCGCTGCTAGCATTATTCAAAGAGAAGGAGCTATTCATAAAAAAGATAGCGATGGATCTACTTCTTTTGAGCCTATAAGGATTTTGGGTGAGGAAAAAGGTTATCGACTTGTTGTAGATTTAGGTAATATGATATTTTTGGATGAAGACATAGCTAAGGATTTATAATTTTATGAATATTATTTACATCGAGCCTAATTTTAAAAAGAGAAAGACTTATCCTTATTATACGGGGTTATATGAGGGGCTTACTGCTATCTCTAATTGTTTTTTATACCAAAAAAATATTGTGAATATTTCAGAAGTTTTAAAAAAATGCCCATTTAAGCCTGATGCGATAGTTTTTGGATTAGGATGGTTTAAAACGGGCAATTACGGTAAGATTAAAGGCTTGAATAAGATTGACATACCTACCATGATGTACCTGTTTAAACCTCAAAATAAATTAGCTCAAAAATTAGATTTTTGTCGGATAAACAGATTTAGCGTAATACTGACTCCTGTTCCGTCGTATAAGGATTTTGAAAAACAAACAGGTATTCCGTCCAGATTATTTAAATATGGAGGTCATCCTAGTATGTTTAAAGACTGGGGAGAAGATAAGATATATGATTTCGGTTTTAGCGGAGCTTTACATGATTCGACCCATTATGTCGAAGGTTCTTTTTCGACAGAAAATATCAGGTCTAGAATCCATACCTTGCTAAGGAAAAGAAAAGATTTGAATTGTTTTTTAAATGGCAGCGACACGATGGCTCCAAGAATAAGAAATCATAAAAAATATGCTAGGATTATTAACAGTTCTAAAGTTTGGCTATCGACCCCTGCAGCTTTTAAAGATATGACTCCGAGATATTTGGAAATCGGAATGTCTCGTAGTCTTCTTTTCTGCGATTCGATACCTTTGGAATACCAAGATACGTTTATAGATGGAATTAATTGTGTCGTATTTTCGGATGACCTGTCGGATTTCGAAGAGAAACTTGATTACTATTTACAAAATGAAGAAGAAAGAAAAAGAATTACAGATAATGCTTATAACGATTTCCATAGCAATCATACTTGGGGAAAAAGAGCAGAAGAACTAATCAATATTATAAAGGAAATTAAAAAATGAATTTATTAGACTATCGGAAAGACAAATATTCTAATACTGGTAACGATGGTATCATTGAGAAAATATTTGATATCCTAAAAATATCTGATGGATTATTCGTGGAATTTGGTGCTTGGGATGGAATCGTTGGAAGCAATTGCCGTAAATTATACGAGGAGGGTTGGAGTGGTATTTTTATCGAAGCTGATAAGGGCAGATATGATAATCTTGTTATTAACTATCAAAATGCCCCCCAAATTATTTGCGTAAACAGCTTCATTGATTCTCAAAATAATCTATTTGATGATATAATTTCTAAACATGCTAATGATTGTCAGATAGATTTCTGTTCAATAGATATAGATGGTTTGGATGTGGAGATTTTTAAAACCTTCACGAAATACCTTCCGAAAGTTATTTGTATTGAAGGAGGGCAGATGCTTTCTCCCGGTCATGAAGAGATATCCAATAAAAAAGCAAAAGAAAATATACAGCAGAGTCTTGGAGTTATGTCTGAAATTTTTAAATCAAAAGGATATCGTCCGATATGTTCTTATCAAGATACATTTTACGTCCAAGATGAGTATCTCGATTTATTTGATACAAGTAGAAGTTTGATGGACTTGTATTTAGATGGTTTGAAATCTCATGCCAGAAGGATACCTTGGATAATTAAAAAGACAAAATCAGTTGGCTTAGCTAACCCTATCCTCAAAGAAATAACTAGCAATACTAATTTTAAGAAATATGGATATGCTAAAAGAAAAAAATGGGCAGTTAAAGAAAAAACTCGAATAGATGAAGTTATAGAAATCATTAGGGAGAGGTGTCATGGGAAAAAGTAATATAAAACAATATGTAAAAAGTAGGCTTTCTAAAAATCCTGTTGTCGTTGAGATAGGGGCACACTACGGGGAAGACTCTATTGACTTTCTGTGGAGCATGGGGGCTTCTTGTGTCCATTGTTTTGAGCCTGACCCAAGGAATATATATATCTTTAAAAAGTACGTTAAAGATGAGCGTATATCGCTATATGAGTTTGCAGTATCAGATACTAATGAAGATTCTATTGATTTTCATCTTTCATATACTTCTGAGATAGAACCAAAGATATTAAAAAAATATCATTGGATAGATAAGGAGGATTATATCGGTATGAAGATAAATTCTTCTGGAGCGTCTTCATTAAGAAAAGGGCATCCTCTTTTAGATGCTGGCGAGACCGTCAGCGTTAGCACTATTCGCTTAGATACCTGGGCGACGAAGAATGGGGTAGACAATATAGATTTCTTGTGGATAGATGTGCAAGGGGCAGAGAGGGGAGTTGTAAACGGTTTTGGCGAAATGCGTAAACATATAAAATGCGTTTGGATAGAATTTGGAGAAGATGGGTATGATGGATATATGAGCAGAAGCGAAACTATATCAATGTTCGATTCTATGGGCTTCTCACTAGATAAGAAGCATTCAAGCGGCTCTAAAAAAGGTAATTTACTTTTTTGGAGACTATAAATGAAGAATAATGTCGTTAGTATAGATTTCTCTAATGGTTTTGGTAACAATCTTTTTCAATACATCTATGCCAGATTGATAGCTGAATCTCATGGTAGTAAGATATCTGTTTCTAAACTTGGCAGAAGGAAGTACGACCAAGAAGCATTTTCTAAATTAGGGATAGAGTTTAAGACATTAGCATGTCCCGGACCCATTAAGATTAACGACAAAAAAGCGTCTTTAAAATTTTTGCAAAAGAGATTCAAATCTAGCAATTTTCTTCTTCACGGTTATTTTGAAAAATATGAGTTATATACAAATTATATTGATAGGATAAAAACATGGTTTCCTAAAGTAGAAAAAAGAAATAATAACGATTTGGTTTTTCATCTTAGATTAGGGGATAGACTCTTTTACCATGAAACGCATAATCCAAATTTCAAAATCGATGCATCTAAATATTTAAACGCAATTAATCAATTCGATTTTGACAAATTGCACATTGTAACTGATATGCAAGATTGGAAAAGACTGTCTAAAGCCGACTTAGAGAAAATGAAATTCCACCGAGGGGAGAAGGGGGGGAGTGGTATTATTGGAACGGGAATTGGTATCAAAGACATACAAATAGCAGTTGACCATTTTAATTCCATCTATGATGCTCTTTGTCATTTCGAGCCTATTGTCAGATACGGTCATAACGTCGCTGATGATTTTAATTATATAAGGTCATTTGATAAAATACTTTTCCAGCATGGGACAATGGGCTGGTGGGCATCTATGCTAAGCGAGGCTAGCGAAGTAAGCGTATATAAGCATTGGCGACCTCAGAAGGGGAAGAAGAATAAAAATTTAAGCCAAGTGAAGCTATCAACATGGCATCATTGGTCATAGGAGTATTAAATGAAAATACTTTTTTTAAGAGGACAGGTCCCCCAGGATAGGGACCCTCGTCAAATCATGTATGATAAAATAGAAAATAATTGTGATATGTGGACACAGTTGGCATATACATTATCGAAACAAGGTCAAGGAGAATTGTGGTATTGGAACGGCAAAAGAAAAGTTCGTTATGCCGATAATTTTATTGAGAGATGGATTCCCAATTTTAAAATAGCTAAACATGATTTTCAGCCAGACGTTATTTTTACGAGAGGTGGTTTTAAAGACTATGACGTTGTTCTTAAAAGACACCCCAAGTCTTTCAAGATATACTATGGTGCTGGTAAGAGATTTTTCCCTAAAAAAATGTACAGTGATTATAACCTTATACTGGTCGATACGAAAGCTCAATTAGAAAGAGTAAGGCAAATGTTTCCAACTGTTAAGTCAGATTTGATAATCAAACCTGTTGCTGAGAATATTTTCAAAACTGTTGTTGCCGAGAAAAAATATGATATTATATTAGTCGGTAATTACAATCCAAGAGTAGATAAAGGGCATGACTTCGCTTTTCAACGTATTCCTAAAAATTACAAAGTCCTCTGTGCTGGTATAGTACCTAAGAAGATTCGACAAAAATACCCTAACGTTGATTTTACTGGATGGTTGCCCAGAAACAAACTGCCAAAATTATATGCTAAATCAAAAGTAGCTATAGTATGCTGTGGAACAATAGATTCTTGCCCAAGAGTCATTCCTGAAGCGATTGCTTGCGATTGTCCGATATTAGTACTAGATAGAATAAATTTTTCGCATGAAAGATACATAAACGAACAAACTGGTATACTAACAAATGAAAATAATTTTGCTAAAGATTTAATTAGGATAATCGGAGAGTATGGCAAGTTCTCTCCTCATGAGTATTATATAAAAAATCTATCGTTAGAGATTTCATCTAAAAGAATTTTAAAATTAGTAAAGGAGAAGTAATGAAAACAAACAAATACCTCTTCCTCGATTTCGACGGAACCGTAAGAAACACAATAGCAGACCCCACACTTAACAATCCGAATGACAGGAGACCCCCTTTTAAAAAAGAAGAAGTTGTTCTTATTGATGGGGTTAAGGAGAAATTGAAAGAGTGGGATGATAAAGGATGGCAGATAATAGGGGTATCAAATCAATCTGGAGTTGAGAAGGGGTTAGTAACTAAAGAAGAGGTAGAGCAGGTTGCAGCTCATACAATGGATTTACTTGAATTGTATTTCCCATTCTATTTTGCTCCTTACAAGAGGACAGGCACCCATAGACAGCTTGAACTGAGGAAGCCTAAAGTAGGCATGGCGATGCAAGCTATTTGCGATTGGGGTCCAATAGATAAAGAAAATTCATTCATGGTTGGAGATTATATAACCGATAATCAATTCGCTGATAATATAGGCATAAGGTATTTAGATATTAAGGATTTTTTAATTGAGTAATGAAAAAGACATTTTAAAGTTTGTGACTATCGGAAGTGTTGACGATGGGAAAAGCACATTGATAGGCAGATTACTCTATGAGACAGATTGTGTATTTATGGACCAGTACGAAGCAATCAAAACTACATCCGAAAAGAAAGGTTTTGATAATCCAGATTTGTCTTTAATCACTGATGGTCTTAAATCTGAGCGAGAGCAAGGCATTACGATTGACGTTGCTTATAGATATTTCTCTACAGATAAAAGGAAATTCATTGTTTCGGACTGCCCAGGACACGTACAGTATACAAAGAACATGGTAACTGGAGCATCCAACGCGGAAGTATCTCTAATCCTCTTAGATGCGAAGAGAGGAATCACAGAGCAGTCTAAGCGACATGGTTTCATTTCTTCATTATTGCAAATAAGTCATACTTTAGTTGTAGTTAATAAAATGGATATGGTTGATTACTCTGAGGATGTTTTTAATGATATAGTAGCAGAGTATAAAGAATTCTTATCTAAGTTAGATATGAAGGATGTCGTTTTTATCCCCGCATCTGCTTTGAAGGGCGACAATATCGTAACGAAGACATATAAATTACGCTGGCACGAAGGGCAGACTGTTTTGAATTATTTGGAAAATGTCTACGTCTCGGATTCTTACAATAAAATTGATTTTAGATTCCCTGTTCAGATGGTTATTAGAGACGACCCGTTTAGAGGTTACGCTGGCGACATAGCTTCTGGGACGGTTAGAGTCGGCGATGAGGTATTACTACTCCCATCTATGAAGCAAAGCAAGATAAGCGATATAACGACTTATGAAGGCTCTCATAAAGAGGCTTCTAAAGACAGTGTTGTTTTGTCTATTGAAGATGATATCGACATCAGCAGAGGAGATATGATTGTAAAGACAATTAATGTTCCGCAGATTGATAACTCTATTGATGCTATGCTATGTTGGTTCGATAGCGAGCCTTTGGATATGAATAAAAAATATTTGCTAAAGCATACCACTAATATTACGAGAGCTACTGTCTCCGAATTTAAATATGTTATCGACGTTAATACTCTTCATAGAACCGAGAAGAAGGTTATGGAAGAGAACGATATCGGAAGATTTAGAATAGAGACTTTGAATAAGATTTTCTTTGACCCTTATAAGAATAATAAAGCGACGGGAAGTTTCATTCTTATTGATGAGGATAATTTTCAGACGGTTGCTGCTGGTTTTATTACAGCGAGAAGTAAAGATAAAAATATCAGATGGGAAGATAGCCCCATCTCTCAAGAAGACAGAGAGAAAAGAAATGGTCACAGAGGTAAAATACTTTGGATGACAGGCTTCTCAGGTTCTGGCAAAACGACAATATCTAAAGAAGTAGAGAAAAGGTTATTCAATACGAATCATCAAGTCATCTCTTTAGACGGCGACAACGTTAGACATGGACTCTGTAAGGATTTAGGTTTTTCTGCGGAAGATAGAGATGAAAACATCAGAAGAGTTGGAGCAATCGCTAAAATATTAGTTGATAATGGATTTATCGTTATCTGCACATTTGTATCCCCTTATCAAGAGCAGAGAGATTCTGTAAGGTCTCTTGTAGAGGATAGCGAGTTTAAAGAAGTTTATGTCAGATGCCCAATTGAGGTTTGCGAACGAAGAGATGTCAAGGGGCTGTATAGGAAGTTTAGAGAAGGCGAGATACCTAACTTAACAGGTTTAGGCTCTCCTTATGAGATACCTATCTCGCCAGAACTAATAATCGATACGAATGCTAAAACGCTCGAAGAATGCGTAAAAGAAGTCATGGAGATAATATGAAACAGTATTTAAAACAACTTGAGTCAGAAGCGATACATATTATACGAGAGACATATGCGTCCTTTAAGAAACCTGTTTTGCTATATTCCGTTGGTAAAGATTCTGGGGTATTAGTTAGGTTATGTCAGAAGGCTTTTCATCCTGCCAAAATACCTTTCTCATTGATGCATATTGACACTAGTTGGAAATTTCCAGAAATGTATCAGTTCAGAGATAAGTTCATTGCAGATAATAATCTAAAATTGATTGTTCATTCAAATGAGAAAGCGATTAAAGAAAAATGTCATCCTCATTATTACGGAACGGACACATGCTGCCTCCATTTAAAAACGAGAGCTTTGCTCGCTGGTATTGCCGAGAACGAATTTGATGCGGCTATCGGTGGAGCAAGAAGGGAAGAGGAGAAGTCTAGAGCTAAGGAAAGAATATTTTCAGTTCGAGATACTAACGGACAATGGGACCCAAAGAATCAAAAACCTGAGCCTTGGAATCTATACAATACTTTTATAAGACCTGGCGAAACTGTTAGAGTATTCCCTTTGTCGAATTGGACAGAAGTTGATGTTTGGAACTATATTAAAGAAGAAGAATTGCCAGTAGTCCCTCTTTATTTCGCGAAAAAAAGAAAAATGATTAGATGTGAAAGTGGAATCTTATTACCTGATGAAAAGGGAGAAGATATTATGTGTAGATTCAGAAGTTTGGGCTGTGCCCCTTGTACGGGGGCTATTGAAAGTACAGCCGAAACTATTGACGATATAATAGAAGAGTTGAAAGTATTTGACAGGTCAGAACGAGAAAATAGATTGATTGATTTGTCAGGCGATTCAGCAATGGAAGATAAAAAAAGAGAAGGCTACTTTTAGGAGAAGAAATATGCAAGCAGTTGACCACGACGGAGCAATGAATGATTACTTGACGGACGAAAGAAGAAAAATACCAGACGCACATCTACATAGCGTCTGCAAGTTGAAACAAGGGGCAAAGACTTGTCGATATATAGGTCTGGTACCCAGTTTGGGATTTGTCTGTGCTAAAAAAACTCCAATGAAGACAATGCTCGATGAGAGAGCAATAGAGGGTAAAATGAAGGCAGTTGGAGATAATTGTGAGGGATTAGGAAAATAATGGCAAAAAAGACTAAAAAAGTGAAAGCAAAAAAGGTACAATCTAAAAAGAAGACTGTAAAAAAGAAAGTCTCTAAGAAGAAAGTAGCCAAAAAGACAGCTAAAAAGAAAGTTGCTAAGAAGAAGACTAAGAAAAAAGTCGTCAAAAAGAAAATAGCAAAAAAGAAGGCTGTCAAGAAAACTACTAAAAAAAAGGCAGTAAAGAAGAAGGCTGCTAAAAAAACGGTAGTTAAGAGAAAGCGTAAGAAGAAGATAACAATGGATGACGTATATAAGATTTTGAATAAAGTACAGATAGCTAAAAAGAAAATCACTTTCGCTATGTTTGTAGACGAAGCTAATACAGCAGAGAATGTTATTAGGGATTTAGATTTGAAGTATAGCAAGAAAGTAATGAAGACTCAAACTGTATTTACTGTCTTCCCTAAAAATGATGATGATGAATTAGATATATTAGATGTAGATTATCTAGATGACGAAATACCCGAAGAAGGACAAATTTTTGGATAATTTTAAAAATATCCTTGAAAGTGATATTGAAATGTAGTATACTTCGTCAGACGTAAGTAATGAAGATAAGAACAAATTACAGTTCTGTAAATAAAAATAAAGGATTTTTGTTCGTTTCTCCAAATATAAATAAATAGTTTATTTGGAGAGATATTATGACACTACCAGAACAAATAATAGAAGATTACAATAATGGCAAAACTTATCGTCAGATAAAAAAAGATTTACGTGTTTCAAATGCGACAATTGCTAAAATTTTGAATGAAAATAAGATACAGAGACATAAAACTGGTCCGAAAAAGTTTTCTTCTTTTTCCAAAAAAGAGCAGTCGGAGATATGTTCTTTATACAAAAAAGGTTTATCTTCGAGGCTTTTAGCGAAAAGATACGAATGTTCTCAAACAAAGATATTAAATGTCTTTAAAGTGAACGACATAAAAAGAAGAACGATATCAGAAAGTAAAAGGCTGTACGGAATAGACGAAAATGTTTTTGATGAATTAAATGAATTTTCATCATATTGGATTGGTTTCCTGATGGCAGATGGGAATTTATATATAAATCCTAGAAATAGCAGGCAAATACAATTATCACTACACGAAAGAGATAGAAAGCATATTGAAAAATTTAAAAGTTTCTTAAAAACTGACAAGCCGATATACTCCTATGTCTCTAGGCGAAAATATGACAATGATGTAGGTTATGTCGAAACTCCAGAAGCCAAATTTTATATAAATTCTAAAACGATATTTGAAAAATTAGAAGATTATGGGTTAACAGTTAGAAAAAGTAAAACTGCTAATTTCTCTAACGAATTGAAGATGGATAGGCATCTGGTAAGAGGGCTATTCGATGGTGACGGATGTATAAGTGTCTATGGGCAAGATAGGGTTGAAATTTCTTTAGTTGGAAATGAACATGTCCTTAAACAAGTCAGTCAGTTTATAAATAGTAAAATAGAATTGCAATCAAAAATTACTAAAAATAAAACTATATTCCGAATTAGGTATAGTGGAAAAAGTGCTTTGTCGGTAATCAAATTTCTTTATTCAAAATCTAATATTTATTTGGATAGAAAATACAATAAGGCTATGAGGTTAATTACATAATATGAGTTACGAAGAAGAATTAAATAAAAAGGTTTTAAATCCTAATTTTTCTGCTATTAGCGGGAGTAGGCTGTATGGTACTGATATTGAGTCTTCAGACGTAGATATCAGAGGTTTCACCCTTCCTCCTTTTGAATATTTGACAGGTATTAGAGAATTTAAATGCGTTGAATTAGAGGGTGACCATAAAATATATAGTTTGAAAAGATTTTTCGAATTGATATTAGCCGGTGACCCTATGGCTACGGAGCTGCTTTTTTGCCCTAGAGATAAAGTCTTATCTATCGATGAGGTCGGACGCAGAGCAATGGGTATTGGGCTGAAATATGCTTTAAGTAATAAATCATTTTCTCGCATAATGGGATACTCTAACGGTGAATGGCGTAAAGCTATGGCTGTAAAGTTAGTCCCAGAGAAGCGAAAAAAAGGCGAGTCCGAAATACTTAATGCTTTTTGGAATTGCTATGATTGGCTTGAGAGAGAAGAAAAAGAACTTATCATCAAGACTGTTAGCAGTGGAAGACCTTTTAATCTAGAGTCTTCTGTTTCTGGACTTGGCAAGAAGAGAAAAGCTCAAGTTGAGAAATATGGGTATTGCGTCAAGAGTGCTGCTCATTCTATAAGACTACTTAGACAAGTAAGTGAGCTTATGACCACTGGGGAAATAACTTTCCCGAGACCAGAGGCAGATATGCTTAGAAATATACGTAATGGACTATTCTCTAAAGAAGTTGTTACTGAGCTTTATGAAGAGAGCAGAGCATTTGCGGAAGAGACAAGAGAGAAATCTATTCTGCCAGATAAACCAGATTCTGAATCTGTTTGGGAAGAATATACTCAACTTGTCAAAGAAACTATCGTTGGGCATTTAAAGTAAATGTCCATTAACTATTTTGTTGTTTCCAATTATGGAGAAAAATCATGGCTGATAGCCCAGTAAAAAAGGCAAAGCATGAGGGGATTAAACAGTATGAACGTTTTATCCTTGGCGTATGTAATGTAGAACATTTCTCATTACTAACTAACGAAGAAAAGAATGGCTATTACGGTATTGCCATGCTACTTGCTTTTCAAGCAGGGGCAAAACCAAACTTGAAAGAGTTTGCTTACCGTTTAAGAGTAACTCCTTATCTGCTTGAGGATGCTTTTAATGCGTTGAGGGCAAACGGTATATTTACCGATGCCTATAAGAAAGCAGCAGTAAATCCGAAAGGTCTTGAAATAGGCCGAGACGTTCTTTCAAATCAATGGATAACGACTAAGAAAAGAGACCTAGTAGATTGGTGTTGGGTCGCTGGAATGGCTTCTAGTTATTGCGGTTTGAAATAATTGATTTTTTGTTGAAAAGTGATTATCATTATTATATAATACCTACTTAAACGTTGTAACTTTTATTTAGGAGATGTAGAATGGTAATTCGCAAAAGAGGATTAAACGTCAAACGTCACACAACTTCCTACCTGGTAGGAAATGCTTGGCGTAGTCGTAAAGAAGCAGTTAAATTGGCAAAAAGAGGTAGAGTCGATGGAGTTCGAGTAGGAACTAAAGAAGGTGTCGAATTTATCACTAGTTTGGCAGGTTATCCTAATCTTTATGATTTACCAGCGGTTGTAAGGTAATTGACAAACCAATAAAAAAGGCTATCACTTTTAAAGTGGTAGTCTTTTTTTGTGAAAAAAGAAAGTTAATAGACAGAGGAGAAATAGATGGAAAAGTATTTAGTAATATTGGAATCGCCTAATAAAGTTAAAAAGGTAAAATCTTTCTTAGATTCGAGGTTTGAAGTAACGGCAACTAAGGGTCACATTAGAGATTTACCTCCGAAAAAAATTGGAGTTAATATCAAGAAAGGTTTCGAGCCTACTTATGAGAACTACCCAGATAAAGTAGCAATTATTAAAAATATAATTAGTATGGCTAAAAAATGTGATACTGTTTATATCATGACCGATACAGACCGCGAAGGAGAATTTATTGGTTTCCATGTCATTAATATTTTGCCTAAAAGTACTAAAATTAAAAGGGCAAAAGCAGGCTCAATAACCAAGAAGGCCATTCAAGATGCGATTAAAAACGCAGAAGATATGGATAGTAATCTCGTTGATGCTGCTGAGACTAGAAGGATACTCGACAGGCTCGTCGGCTGGAAATGTAGCTTCATTACAAAACAAGCTACAGGTGGACAATCTGCAGGGCGAGTTCAGAGTTCTTCTCTAAGAATTATCGCGGAAAGAGAAAAGGAAATAAGAAGCTTTATTCCGCAAGAATATTGGCCTATAGAGGCTACACTAGAGAAGGAAAACGGAGAAAGAGTTACTGCCCAAATTAAAAAGCCAGATAAACTCAAAATCAAAAATGAGAAAACTGCGAATGAAATTTGCGATACTTTCCGCAAAGAAAAAATAGTAGTATCTAAATATAATGTTAAAGATGTCTCTACTAAAGCATATGCTCCATTTACGACATCGACGCTATATCAATCTGCTTCGTCTACTTTTGGTTGGGGTTCAAAGAAAACAGCTTCTGTCGGACAGTCATTATACGAAGAAGGTCTAATTACTTATATAAGAACAGATTCTAAGTTTATTGTCCCTGAATTTATCGATGGAGTCAGAAATGACATAACAGAGGAATATGGTTGTCAGTACTGTCCAGCGAAGAGGAATTTCTACGCTAATAAGGGGAATGCTCAAGAAGCTCACGAAGCTATCAGAGTAACCGACCTGAGTCACACAATGACCACTGGTACGGATAATGGCAAACTCTATACAATGATAAGGAAGCGTACAAGAGCCTCACAGACAGCAAATATGGAGCAGGAGAAGAGAGTCGCTGAATTTACTTGTAAAGACTATGTTTTAGTCTCCCACGGCAGTCAGTTGACGTTTGATGGATGGAGAAGAGTTTGGGATTATGGCTCATTGGAAGATAGCCATTTGCCAGAATTTGAAGTTGGGGAAAAGGTTAAAATAATCGACCTTAAAACAGAGCAGAAATTTACTACTCCTCCAAATAGATATAACGAGTCATCCATTGTTAAAAAACTTGAAACATTAGGTATTGGAAGACCAAGTACTTACGCTTCTATCATTGATACTCTATTAAAGAGAAAATATGTAGAGAAGCAAGGAAAAGCACTTCATGCTACAGATATGGGGATTAGAGTTTCTGATTTCTTAATCGATGCTAATTTCTGTTTCATAGACTTACAATTTTCAGCCGAACTTGAAGAGAAGCTAGATTGTATCGCTAGAGGAGACTGTTGTAAATTAGGAACTCTCCAAGAATTTTGGGAAAGGTTGCAATGTGATTTAGCCACTGCAAAGACTGCTAAAGATAACGCAGAGAAAACTGATCATCCTTGTGGCAAATGTGATGGTAAACTAGTATTGAAACATTCGACATATGGTGCGTTTTATACATGCGAGCACAGAACTAATAAGGAAAATCCTTGCGATTACAAGTGCGATGTTGGTGACAATAATCAGCCAAAAGAGAGGGAAGTTGCAGAGGTAGTCGATTCTCAATTCCCTTGCCCTAATTGCGGTGAGAACCTTATCGTTAGGATTAACAAAAAGGGAGGAGAGTACCTGGGCTGCCGTTCGTGGAAAGAAAAAAAATGTTTAGGCTTTTATTCCGCTGAGACAGGCGAACCCATTGTTTTTAAGAAGAGAACTTATAAAAAGAAATATAAGAAAAAAGGTAAAAAGAAAAAATAAAGAAGCAGGAAAATATTTTCTTGTTGAGAAGTGAAAACATAATTAGTAAGATGAGGTAGATATGAAATATAAAACGATGGACGGAAGTGGAATATAATACGGAGAAGAAAAGATGAGTGAAACATATATCCCAAAAGATTTAGATGACTGCTTTGAGACTTTAACTAATAAGATATTATTTAATGAAGATTACTTAGCACTTAAAAGTGGAACAGAGGAAGAGATGGGAGAGCAACATCACTTCTTAGGTCAACAGTTGAGAAATGAGTGGGAGCTATGGCATGATTCGAGGCTTGCTAAATGGTTCAACGATAAAGGGATTTTTCATGCAGACGATATGTCAGCGATAATTCTGACCTCATATTGGAGAGAAATTAATAAAGAGCTTATCGAGCTAGACGACCAGATAAAAGATTATCAAGATTTTTGGAAAGATAATGATGATAAGAAATAGTGAAAGATATAAAAAAGCATTAGAAGACATAGCCGGTATGGATGTAGGTCCGAGAACAAACGAGGTTATAAGAAGGGCGTTGCATCCTAAAGAGACTTGTCCTCAATGTCAAGGTAAGGGAGAAGTCCCCAACACAAGCAGATGGTGTGTCTTCGAAAAAGAAGGGCCAATGACAATAGAGTGCCTTAAGTTTAATAAGTATGTACAGAATTCTAATACTTGCAGAGACTGCACTGATTACACGGCAAAATATTCTAAGATGAAATGCCCTTCATGTAATGGAGAGTCAGTTTTATATGAGGAAGATGAACCAGTCGCTATTAATGTTAAACATGACTTTTTTGAGAATATTGATTTAGAAGATACCCCCCAATAATAGACGAGGACGCTTAAGATGACAAAAGGAGCTTGGTATGATGAATGGTTTGTTAGTGCAGACTATTTAAAAAAGGCACTGAAGAGCCTTAATGAAGACGGAATAGACATGAAAACTGTTATAGTTTTGCCCTCCTCTATCAACCGCATAGGTGGAGCTGATTATGTTATTCTCTGGAAAGTAGTTCCTAAAGAGGAAGAAGAAAAATATATGGTTAAAATGCCGGGAACGATAGAAGGAGAATACTCGCTAGAAGAAATTGAAGGACAACATATCAATTATAGCGATGGTAAGTCTCATACTATTTGTTGCCTAGTTGATGAAATTAGGAGACTTACAAAATGATATTTGAATTTTATTGGGCAGATTACGAAGATTATAGTCCTTATATTTTCACGGGCGAAGAAAAAACATATGAAGAGTTTAAAGCTGACTGTAATAAAGCTTTAAAAGAAAGCTTTGACGAGTATCTTTTAAACGCAAATGATTCTTGGGCATCGCTATCAAGATGGATGGAATATGCAATCGTTAAAATGGAAGACTATGGATATAGAAGAATAATCCCAATGAAGTTCGGTTATTGTGGATTAGAGATACCTATTAATGACATTTTATCTACAAAAGAATACCAAGAGGATTTTCCAGAGTTTTTAGACGAAATAGAGAAAATGATTGTTCATAATGACGCTTTAGATAAAGTGTTATATAAATATATATACGACAGAATTGACAAGGAAGAAGAAATGGATAAAATTAGTACAAATAAGATAATTGTTGAAGCAAAAGAAGAAAAGAAGTCTCTAAATCGTGTGCTCCTCGGTGGTACCTGCGGGGAGTCAACTTGGAGAGAAGAACTGATTCCTAAATTGGAAATAGATTATTTCAACCCAGTTGTTGATGATTGGACACCTGAATGTCAAGAAGAAGAGGTAAAACAAAGAGAGAATTGCGATTACGTTCTTTACGTTATTACATCCGAGATGCAAGGCGTTTATTCTATAGCGGAGGTAGTTGACGACAGTAATAAACGTCCTGAGAAAACTGTTTTCTGCGTGATAGAAGATGGATTCAGGGTAGACCAAAAGAAATCTCTGAAACAAGTTGCAAAGATGGTTGAAGAGAACGGTGCCAAAGTTTGCAAGAATTTAAAAGAAATAGCGAGCTATCTCAATGGATAATAAATTAAAATTCGGTTTAGGTGTAGTCGATAAATCGACTAAAAAAGAAAATGGGGATGCAGATATCGTCCATATCGCTCTTTATAATAATGTCTGAGAAAACCCCTTCCCTTGTGGGAGGGGATGAATCAGACTTATCTGAACGAAGTGAAGATATTAGGCAACACTTCGATTATTTCTAATTTTTTCACTTGAAAGTGAAAGTTTTTCTGTTATAATACTCACAGTTCTTTAAAAAATGAATAGAGTAAAAGGTTTTACAAGGTAAAATGCAAAGCATTTTCCTCTTGTAAATAAAACTCTTCAGGTTTTACAATATTTAAGAATACCGAAAACCAAAGTATTCTAGTTTAACAAATATTAAATAACCGTCGGGACGACGGGGCTAGCCTACTAAATATACAAACATTAGTTTGTAGTTCGTAGGAATCCTCTCTGCTTGTCAGAGAGGAGGTTCAAATGGAAGAGCCAAATCGGAATGACAAAGATAGCCTTTTGAAGGAAGTTATAGAAGATGAGTCTTTTGGGATATCTGATAAGGCTGAAACTTTGATAGTCGTTGATTTGCCTGATTACATGGTTGAATCTATATTAAAAGATATCCACAAAGGTGAAGCAGAAGTGGAGAAGCATAACCATCATGCTGACGAAGGATAAGAAATTTAAATGCGATTGGTGTGGCCGGTTCATTTCTCACGATGATATGAGGGACGGCAAGGCTTACCATAAATACACTCCAGATTCTCATTGCTCAATAGAGAGTATGGAATTATCTTGTAAAATATGTTGCGAAAAAGAAAATTAATATTTCAAAGTGTTTTGTTTTGATGTATAATTTTTAAAATGATGTAGAACAATAATTGAAAGGAATTACCACTCATGGCGAAGGAAATTAACTACAAAGAATTAATTACACGAATTAATGAGCGAAGGGCAAATCTAGCAAAGGCTGCTAAAAACTTAAAAAAGAAGTTTGTAGGTATAGATAAAATCATTGATTCTGTAATAGAGAATATCAATGTTTGGTATATAATGCCAGAATTGATTACTCGACCGACAATTGTCAATCTTTGGGGAATGACAGGCGTTGGCAAGACCGATTTGATTAGGTCTCTTGTAAAAGAGCTTCAATTTGGTGATAGATTTCTAGAAATTCAATTGACTAATAAAGGCAATCTGTTTCATAGCTCAATTCAGCAATTTCTTAGTAGCTCTGCTATCGAATATGATGAGCCTGGGATTCTGCTTTTGGATGAGGTTCAGAGATTTAGAACAATTGACCAACAGGGTATGGAAATTCACGACTGTAAGTTCCAAGACCTTTGGATGCTTTTGAGCGACGGTTGCTTCTCTAATAATTCTGGCTCTAAGTCAGGGCTTCTTGAACTTCTTTTCGGAGATAGCTATTATGACCAGTATCGAGACGAAGACGACGAGGAACTAGAGGAAGAAGATAGACAAGAGGCTAAGAGGAAAAAAGAGAAACGCAAAAAAATGAAGTATCATCGTAGTTATTATTCTGCTACGCAAATTAAAAAGAAACTAAAACTTAGTGAGCCTATTGAAGATATTATGCAATGGTCAGAAGAGCAGAAGTTTACTATGATTTGGAATGCTCTTAAAAGCGATAAGGTTTACGAAGGCGATAGTTATAGTAAGTTGTTGATGTTCGTATCAGGCAACTTGGATGAAGCTTATGATATGGCTGACCAAACTGGCAACGCTGACCAAGATGCTGATGTATTCCATGAATTCTCTTCTAAGATTAATATCGTTGATATTAAGAACGCCCTTAGCAAACGTTTCAAACCAGAACAGATTTCAAGACTTGGAAACGTCCATATTATTTATCCTTCTCTGAGTAGGAAGAGTTATCAGACAATCATTGTCAGAAAAGTTAAAGAGATGACAAAAGACGTTAATAAAAAACATGGAGTTAAGATAACTGTTGACAATAGCGTAAGAGAATGTATCTATAGAAATGGTGTTTTCCCTGCTCAGGGGGTTCGACCAGTATTCTCGTCTATCTCCGCTTTGTTGGGGACTTCTGTTCCTACTTTTATTATGAGATGCATCGAGAAGAAGCAAAGAGAAATAAAAGTTTCTTACAAAGACGAGCATCTTATCGCTCTTATCGCTGGCAAAGAATATAAGTATAAAATAGAATGTTCTATTGACAAGATTAAAGAAGAGAGTAATCAAGACCAAATCGTTCTTACCTCTGTTCATGAGTCTGGTCATGCAGTAGTTTACGCTGCTTTGTTTGGAATATCTCCAACTCAGATTGTTAGTTCTATGTCTTCAAGCGATGCTGGAGGTTTCATTGGGTTGCACGATATAACTCATTCTAAGATGGACACTCATAATAAAATTGTATGTATGATGGCTGGGCAAGTTGCTGAGCAATTAGTTTTTGGCGAAGGGTATTCTACGTCTGGCTGTCGAGGAGATATTCTTCAAGCCACTAAGCTTGCTTCATTCTATTTTAGAGATTGGGGTATGGGAGAACCAAACGCTAAGGTTACTAATCAGTTTAATGACCATTCTCCTCCAGGTAATTACGATATGGATAAGACAAATGATTCCATAGAAAAGTTGATTACGAAATGCAAGGCGGAAGCAAGAGAAGTTATTAAAACTCATATTGATTTATTCACAGCGACTATTGATAAACTTGTTGAATACGGAGAGGTCAAACCAGCAGAGTTTAAGGCTATTGGCAAGAAACATGGGTTGTCTATTAAGGTAGTTCCACCAAAAGAATCTGTTTTAAGCAGATATGGTCTTAAGTTGGCAGAATTTAAGGATAAAGGAACTAATCATTTTGGGAATAGGACTGGCTTAGGTCATGGCGATATAGTTCCAAAATTCAAACTAGCTGCTTCAAAGAAAAAAAATAAAAGCTAGTAAAGTGATAGTCCTTATGGGATAATACGCCCTATGGCACGTAACAAAAGAAAACAAGGAAGAACAAGAACTAAGAACCCGAAGAAGTTGGGGAAGGATGGTGAAATTGTAATATCTGAATTCGCAGGGGCAGTAAACTCTTTGAAGAATAGATACAATGTCATCTTCCCCGATTTAGTTCTTTTTTCTCATTTTAATGCATTAGGCAAGAATTTTGTTTTTCAAAAGATACAATCTTTCCCTTTGACAAGAGTTATATATACCTTAGATACGCATAGCATTGAGTTTAAAGCTAAATGGACCGCGGGTGGAGCTTTGCCCTACTTATTCCCTAAAACATCTGCTGAGATTGAAATTAAAGAAGGTGGAAAAGAGATAGGATGGGGAGAGGTTGCTAACTTCTTTCCTAGAACTCTTTATGGCGAAAAAATAATGCGAGCTAATAAATGGGTTGACATAGATGATGCTGACGACATGGATGCTGGGTTAGATATCAGAATTGACCATATAAAAAGTATCAATATGTACAACTGGGGATTCGAGTTAATTGGTGATATCGTTAGTCTTATCGCTATAAATAAGAATTACGCACCTGCTAATTTTCCTAAGACTATATCTCTTGATATAGATAATCTTACTTTTGGATTTGAGTCCTCAACAGGGCAAGACGTACTTGAAGTAAGATGGAGTCAGCAAGGATACGAGCCGACAAGAGGAGCAACGACAGATTTTGATAAGTTGTTGTTCGGAGAAGATAACAAAGAAGTATTGCCTGAAATTAAAGTTAAAAATTTAGGGCAAAGATGTATGAAAAACTTAATACTAGAAGATTAATTATGAAAAGAAAAGTTTATTTAATTTGCCCTGTAAGAAATTGCGGCGAAGAAGTTCAAAAACAGTTAGAAGATTATGTACTTGATTTAGAAGCTAATAATTATGTAGTGCATTTTCCTCCGAGAGACGTAAAACAAGACCAAACTGGTTTCGGTATCTGCAATGCTCATAGGTCAGCTATGGCAGATTGCGACGAAGTCCATTTTTGGTGGGATAAAGAAAGTAAGGGAAGTCACTTTGATTTTGGTATGGCATTCATGTTAGAGCATTTCAAGCCAGTAATATATGTTCAGGCGGATGAAATTGAAGAGACTCCTCATAAAAGTTATAGCAATGTGATTAGATACTTGTCATAATAGACGTAGTTAAATATTTAGATGGAGAATGAAAGATGACAGACAAAGTAATGATTGATTTCGGTCCAGCCGATGATGGTGGATTGTTAAAGGGAGCAACCGCGTTTTTGTCAGGTCCGATTGACAGGGTAGCGGATGATGGAGTTCAATGGCGTAACTACATCAAAGAACAAGCGGAAGTAAGGGATTTAGGCATAAGCTTTTTTGACCCTTGCGACAAACCTGAAGGTCTTGGTTGCGAAATCGGAATCGAGAAGGTAAAGGTTCAAGACCTCATTCAAGAAGGCAAATGGGAAGAGGCTCAAGATTTTGTAAAAACGTTTAGAAGATATGACCTAAGAGGCGTTGATACAAGCGACTTTCTTATCGTTAAGGTTGACCTATCTGTCCATATGTGTGGCACATATGACGAGCTATTTACGGCTGAACGAGAGCAGAAACCTATTCTCATAATTATGGGTAAAGGTCAGAAGAAGAATGATATTCCTACTTGGCTAATAGCCTTCATCCGTCCAGAAGAAATTTTTGAGACAGAAGATGAATGTCTTGATTTCCTTGAGCAGTTGAATAAAGGCGAATTAGAATTTGACAGACGTTGGGTTCCAATTAAATGCTAGCAAAGTGAATGCTAACATATTACAATAGAAAAATAATAATTACAAAACAGGAGAAGTAACGAATGGCACAAGAAAAACCCATTTACGAAGCAGTACAAGAATTTCCAAATATGGCGAAGAGCCTTGTGGAAAAATATCCAGATGTATTTTACGGAGTTGATATCGATAAAATCAGTTGCGTAAAAATTACGAATAAGGAGAGAGACAAAAAGAAAAAGATGTTTGAAGTACTAGCGGTTAAGATGCCTGTCCTAATAGACGCACCTTTTGGTTGGTATCTCACAGTTTGGCATAACTTTTGGGATGCCTTTACAGAAAATCAGAAATTATTACTTATAGCTGACGCTCTACATCATGTACCAACTAATCCAATAGAGGACGAAGGTAAAACCGTTCCTTGCGATGTCAAGGCTCATAGCACGATGGTTAGAACCTTTAAGGGTATCGACTATCTTGACGACCCAGATATCCCTCATCTTCTTAACGATGATATAGAATGGATTACTAGCAGAGATGTAACAGGCGAACAGCAAGAAGATTAGGAGATGGATATATGAAGTATCAGTTATGTATGAGAGATGAGTATGGACAAGGCAGTATCCTTTTTACAGATGAAGATTTGAATAAGGTTATTACTAGAGGTAAACGAGAAATTAATTCTGTAAATGTTGATAACGCTTTAACGGTTGCCGACAAGAAACGCAATTGGGAATCGTTTATGGTTAAGGTTGAAGTAGAAACCGACGACGCAGATGAACGAGACACCTATATCTATGCTGGCAAAGACGGTAGAGGAATTGACCAAGTTTTCGATACTTATGACCAGATTATTAAGATGTCAGAAGTTGCCGAAGAGATTACTTTGAAGATGTACTGTGGGACTCTTGATGGAGAGGATTGGTTTGCTGCTGTTCCTAGCAGAACTGTAAGAGGGGAAGAGGATTTAGTAGATTCTTTGACTCACGAAGCTTTGCAAGCTAAGAATGTTTATTACATTCGCCCAGTATAGAGGTAAGCTATGTATAGGATAGATAAGTTTCTAAGATACTACGATAGTTTAAGCGGTACTCAATGTTGTTTAGATGGTAAGGTTTGGGTTAACTCCCGACCTCTACCATTCTATTATGGTATCTGTACTAAAGGGTATTGGAGAGAACGGAAACAAAGGATAAAAGACGCTAAGGCAGTTCTGCAAGGCAAAGCTGTGGCGGTAACTTGGGAGAGTGAATAATGGCAAAGAAGACCACTAAGAAGAAGTTTGATAGAGTAAAAGATAGTGGAGAAAATGAAGAGTTTTCTACAGGTTCTGTGAGGGATAATCCAGAGGGTAAGGGACGTTTTGATTTAACGGCTCCTTATGCGATGTTCAGAATCGCCAGGCACTATGAGAATGGCAGTGCTCGATATGGAGATAGAAATTGGGAAATGGGGCAACCTCTAAGTAGATATCTTGATTCTGCCGAGAGGCATTTAACGAAGATAAAAATGGGTCTTGAAGACGAAGACCATCTGAGTGCAGCTTGCTGGAATTTAATGGCTATTATTGAAACTCAAAAAAGAATTGAGTTGGGAATACTTCCCAAAGAGTTAGATAACCTTCCGACAACTTATAAAGATTTCGCGGAAGAATTATTTCCAGAAAAATAAGAGATTGAAAAGTGAATTGTAAAAGGATATGATAATAAGATGAATGATTCGAAAGATATAGTTTTAACCAGAGATGAAGATGGTAAAATATTTTTGTGGAAGTTCGTTCCAATAGAATGCCTTCATAAGCATTATGGTAGTTGGACGGAAACAAGCAATGGCTATGGCTCTCTAGACGATTTGGAAGATGAAATTAAAGATGAGAATGGGATAAACGATTTATTGGAAATTCCGACACCAATAACTGATGAGCAATTAGATTTTTTTGATATTGTTGTAGGATTAGGTAAAAAAATGCAAATTAATTATGAATTGGAGAAGTAAAAAATGGCAAAAAGGAATTCTGCTATAATACATTTAATACAAGAAATTAACGCCTGTATTGATAGGGGCAAGCATAACGATATAACAGTTAAGAAGATGAATATGCACATCGACAAAGGCGACGTATTCGATTTTTTAATAGATAACACCGATATGAGTTTAAGTTTTTTTAAAGACGGATGCATACCTACTGACTGGATATCTAAAGAATTGCTGGACAAATTCCTTGTAGGTAGAGTACGTAAGTACTATGGAGTCGAGAATAATGGTTTATGTTTGTTAATTGCTTTTCTGAGCGGAATGTTTAGTGATGATTTCGAAGAGGAATTAGAGTCAGATGGAGAATAAAGAATGAAAATTGTAATTGCGACTAGTATGAATTTTGATGCTATTTATATTGACGGTGTTAAATATGCTGAAGATAACTCTTTATGGGCTTGTGATTTGGTTACGGCATTAGAAGACAAACTACCATGTACTATAGATAGTATGGAAGTTAAATCTGTTGATGAGGAATGGTGGTATAGTATTGATAGAGAATGCTATCCTGATAAAGTTGAAGAAGTAAAATTTGAGGAAGAGTAATGATTAACGTTGAAAAAGCAGAAGTTGAATTATCAGAAACTACAGTAAGAGCTTTGTTGAAAGCAATAGAGCAAGCAAAAGATACAATAGATTTTGTGGATGAACCAATGCCACAAGGAGACATGTCTGTTTATCAATATAAAGTCGCTAGCAGAGAGAGAGGGAATATAACTGTTTCTTCTAGATATAGCGGCATAACATATAAAGTACGAGTTGAGACTAGACCTCATTCTCAAGAAGGTTTGGGTTATGAACTAGACGATATTCCAGAACCAGAAGCCACTTCTTGTAATAAAGGATTTACTCTTTTGGGAAGTAGCGACGACGTAGCAAAGGAACATAATTAATGGCATTGATTGTTGAGAATAAAATGATAACATTTTTTAAAAAAGCCATAAACAGAATTGTTCCGGTAGCCGTTGTTTTAGCCGTTATTCTGGGCGTATGTCTTTGGTTTTGGGGGGAATTACAACCTACCAAAGTTGAAAAAAATGTAGAAAAATTAAGAACTAGGATAGAAGTTTTAGAGGAGAATAAAATGATTAAAGTTACGATACAGAAAGAGGATAGATTACATGCCATTAATAAGATGGCATCGGCGATAGAGCAATTATCTAGAGCTTTATGCGTTGGGACAAAAGTTGAAATAAGTAATAATGTTGTTAATGGTGCAGAAGGTGAAACTGGCATACATATTGATACGGCTGACGATATTACAGAAACTAAAATTTTGGACACAGGAGAATAATTAATGGCAATAGGTTCCCCATTATCAATTAAATATAGACCAAGGAAATTATCCGATGTTATCGGACAACCAGTAGTAGTTAAAGCGTTTCAGAATTCTTTCAAACATAAGACTCTTCATCACGCTTATATCCTTGCTGGCAAATTTGGTTGCGGAAAAACAACCGTAGCTAGAATTGTAGCGGCAATGGAAAATTGCGTCAAAGGCTCAGTCGGTGACCCTTGCGGAGAATGTAAAAACTGTAAAGAGATATTCGCGGGCAATTCATTCGATATCCGAGAGATGGACGCTGCTAGTAATAGAGGCGTTGATGATATCAGACAATTGAAGAAAGAGATTTACCAATCTCCTTTGGAATGCAGAACAAAGTATATCATTATCGATGAGGCTCACTCACTGACGAGAGAAGGTGCGGAAGCGGCTCTAAAGATGATAGAAGAACCACCAGAGAAAGTTCGTTTCATCTTAGCTACAACTGACCCACACAAGCTCAAAGACACGATACAGAGTCGTTGTATTACTTGGAAGTTTAATCAAGTAGGATGGTCAGAGCTTTTCAATCATTTAAAAAACATAGCTGGGCAAGAAGGTTTGCAGTATGAAGATGCCGCCTTAAAGATTTGTGCAAAGAATTCAAAGGGAAGTGTAAGAAACGCTTTACAAAATCTGCAAACTATGATGAACTATGTTGGAGGTGGAGAACTTACCGCTGTTGCCGCTAAGGAATGTCTTGGAGCTATTGATGATAAGATGTATTTTGACTTAATGGATGCTATTGCTCAGATTAACGCTAGCAAAGCTCTTTATTATATAAATTATTTACTGATGGATGGTAAAGAAGTAGGATTGATTCTAAATGGTATCAATACTCATGTTAGCCATCTATTAAAAGCAAGGATTCTAAAGAAGGATTTATCTCAATTTTCTTTTAGCGAAGAAGAGAGCAAGAGGTATTGCGAGCAGTCTGATGCGATGGTTAGTGGGCAGGCTTTATTGTCAATGATGCAGAAATTGAGAGAGATATCTTTTGGTATCAATTACAATTTAGACCCTCAAGCAGAGTTGGAAGAATTCGCTATTGATGCCATCCAAGAGGTTAAGATGGCGAAGAATAGAATGGCGAGAACTCCTTAGTTATTATATGCCCTTAGTTATGTCGATATAAATGTTGGATATTTGACATGACATTAAAAGGGTATTTATGACAAAAATTAAGAAAAAAACCGTCAAGAAAAAAACTGTCGCTAAGAAGAAAAAAACCAAAAAAAAGACAGTTCCAATGACGGAACTTGAGTTCTCAGATTTGGTTGATATTGTTAGAAGTCGTGGTCGAGCAGACAAGAATAAAGTCAATGAT
>SDBT01000955.1_pt1 | contig 48694 bp, 38 predicted proteins | sample 2277101 | NCBI WGS metagenome assembly SDBT01 (sample SAMN10404973, study PRJNA504765) | marine sediment metagenome | isolation source: marine sediment core GS10_PC15, 103 cmbsf | place: Arctic Ocean: Southern Knipovich Ridge | collected 2010 | reverse complement strand
GGGTGGTGCTGGCATAGGTGTATCGGTAGGTACCTCAGGTACAGGCGTGGCGGTAGGCATCTCAGTAGGCACCTCGGTCGGTATCTCGGTCGGTATCTCGGTCGGTGTCTCGGTCGGTGTCTCGGTCGGTGTCTCGGTCGGCGTTGGTGTACTGGTAGGCACCGCCGAGATGATCAGAGGTGGCTCCTCTTCGGGGGAGACCTCATCCTCACATGTCAAACAAGCCGTGCCCTCTCCCAACTTGATGAGATCCACTTTCTCGGCGGCGATTTCATACAGACTGGGCTGCCATCTCCCCTCGACCTCGCGGGTCTGATGAGGATAGAACACGTAGTAGTTGCCATCCCTGGCCAGCAGGAGCCGCAAGCAAAACTGCCCTTCTGCTTCCCCCATCTGTAGAGGGGATGTTGCCAGCAAGCCCTTCTCGTAGAGGTTGATTGGAGTAAGGGAGCCTCCGTCGCACATGTCCTCCTGAGCATGCAGCCTCCCGGCCTGGGTCAGAAAGGTAGGAATGGCGATGAGAATGACCGCCACTGCCAGCGCACCCAAACGCCGTTCCCAGGGTGTCAGGGGATGGAACTGGCCAAAAATGCGAACCTTCTTCAGGAAAGCGCCGTTTCCACTTCCGAGCAGGACATCCTCCAGCCAGGGCAGCGGGGACCTCACCTTCTGCAGCCCCAGGCAGAAAAGCCGGTAGAGAATCCATAAGGGAACCAGAAATACCGCCAAGAAAGCGAGGAGGAGTGTTTTCCCAACGATAGATGAAGTGTCGAGGAATCCTCGAAGGACTCGGAAGCTTTCCCCCGCTGAAATCACCTCCCTGATGAGCCAGTCGCCCAGAGAGATGAGGCTGGGGAAGATCAGGGCTAAACCGACCAGGCAGGCCAAAAGCAGTATCGCTATGGCGACTCGGCGAATCCAGGAAGTCCCTGTGTCCGGGATGACGTAGTTGCCCAGATAGGCAAACACCAGGAATATGAAGGCGATGACGCTCACCATTAAAAGGACGTAGAGGAAGAGCAAGAACAGCGTCAGGAGGAATCCCAGGCTCAGCCCGAGCACCCGCCCGCCTCCCAGGAGGTAATCCAGGGACAGCAGATTGAGATCGAAGCCCCAGGAGAGGCCGAACTCGTCGAAGTAGGCAGCCTTGTAGAGCCATCCCCAAACGCAAACCAGGTCTGCCAGAGCCAGAGCAAATATCGCGATAGCCAGGGTGGTCAATGCGCCTGACCTCCGCCGGGGGGCAGCGAGAGGAGGCTCTTCTTCTCCCCTGCCCTTTGCCGGCCCGATTTCCGTGAAATCAACCCCGGTCAGGTCAGCGCCCTCCATGTTGGCGCCATTAAGCTCTGCGCCTCGCAGGCTCGCGTTCCTCATATCTGCCCAGCGCAGGTCGGCCCGGGAAAGATCGGCCCCGCGAAGATCAGCCCCCTGCAAGACAGCCCGCGAGAGGTTTGCCCCCCGCAGATTCGCCCACCGCAGGTCGGCCTTCCGAAGATCAGTCCTGGACAAGATGACGCCATGCAGATCAACCCCGCTGAGGTCAATCCCCGCCAGGTCTTGGCCCGATAGATCCAGGCCCTCCGAGCCGCCCTCTTCTGCAATCCGCTTTAGCACAGCCTCTTTTTCCATGGTTCTCTCTTTTCAGAGCGTTACTCCGCCCGTGTAGTAAGCCTATTATGTCACTTTTTGTCCAATTTGTCAATTGGCTGAAGTTTTGATATAAGGCTCTAGCGCCCGTCACCGGGCGCGGCCTTGACGGCCCGGGGACGGGACTGAGAGCTTATATCATAATTCCAGTCAATTGGGAAGCTAACCGCCATCCGCCGTACGTTGTCATTTCGCACCCTGGGCACGATGGCTATCACCAGAACGCTTATGTCATCCGATGGCCGCCCCCGATCCAGTTCTACGGCCTGCTCCAGGATAGCATCAGCCAGGGCCTGGGCATCCACTTCCCCACTGGCCAGAAAGTTGGTGACAAGCTGAACCACGTCCAGCCGCTCCCCATAGCGATCTCCGGCGGCCAGCACCCCGTCGGTGAAAACGACCAGCCAGGTATGAGGTGCAATGGGCAACTCGGTGATGACCGGCTTGGTGCCGGGGTAGATGCCCACCGGCTGGCTGGGCGCATCCAAGGCCCTCGTCCCGTCATGATCGGCGACGATGACCGGGCAGTGACTATTCCGCGAGATGACCGCAGTTTTGGTGACCAAATCCACCGAGACGATGTTCAGAGTGGCCGAGACCTTGCCCCCACGATTGGCATAGAGATAATCGTGGGCCGCCCGTGCTGCCGCGCCATCTCGAACCCCCTCGGCCAGGAGCGAGATGGCCTTGCGGGCCACCAGGTTGCTAATAGTCTTGGCTGCCCTGCCTGAGCGTTGCCCATCGGCCAGCACCAGGGAGAGCCCGCCATGGGGCCGCTCGATCATTTCCAGGGTATCCCCGCTTTCGCTGGTGGCGTATTTGTGCACTTTAGCGACGGCTGCTTGTATCTCCATGAATGTACCAGTATATTATAACCCAGCCTTGAATTTAGGTCAAAATTGAGCAAAGCGCCATGAAATCGGTCGTGCCACATCTCCAGCAAACAATAGAGCCTTTGAGAAAGGAGTGCGGACGCGCGTCCGCTCCATCAACAGGCTGGCGCCTGCACTCCAGCCAACAACCCCTCCACCAGAGCCAGCGCCTCCTCCCGCGTCCTCACCTCCCCTTCCACCTGCGCCTCCCGCACCGCCTCCAGAAGCTCGCCGATGCGCGGCCCCTCCTCCAGGCCAAACTCGTCCATCAGGTCGTGGCCGCTGATCAGCTTGGGCGGGGAGATGACCTTCTGGTGACGCTCATAGTAATCAGCTAGCATTGAGGCCACCGACTCCACCAGCTTCCGCCAGCGGGCCCTCCTGAGATCGGGTCTCGAGGTTGCCAGGTGGTCGGCCAAACAGAGAAGCAGGGTGTCCACTCCAGCATCACCCGTGTCGCGGAAAAAGCGATAAACGGCCCGCCTGGTTACTACCTCCTGATCGGCCAAAAGACATGGACGCATGTGGTTAGCCACGATGGTTTTGGCGAGGCTCACCTCGTTCCCGCCGAAGCGCAAGCGACTGAGAATGGCTCTCACCACTTCCGCCCCTTCCCCCTCATGGCCGTAGAAGTGTATGCCCCCCTCATCATCAATGCTCTTGGTGGCAGGCTTGCCCAAATCGTGCAGCAGGGCCGCCAGCTTCAGCACCGTCAGGCGGGTGCGGTCGCCAGAGATGGGTTGCGACAGATGAGTGATGAGCCGACGGGAGGAGGGAGACAAGAGAAGAGGAACCAGCGCCAGATTACCATCCGCCGCCTCTTTTGTCTCCAAAGCCTCAACCACTCCCTCCAGGCGCCTCACCGTCTCCAGTGAATGTTCGAAGACGTCCAGGTAGTGAGGCTCCGACTGCTCCACGCCCTTCAGCGTTTCTAGCTCAGGTATAATGGCAGTCAAGAGACCAAGTTCGTCCAGGTAGTGCAAATTCTGCGCTGCTCCCGGCAAAGCCACGATCTTGGCCAGTTCGTCGCGCACCCTTTCGGCGGAGACATTGGTGATCAAACGAACAGCTCGGCGAAGCAGCTCCTCTGTCCCCTGCTCAATGCGAGCCTCCATCTCAGCAGCTATCCGCACCGCCCGCAAAGTGCGCAGGGGATCATCCTGAAAAGCCGTCTCGGAAACGGCTCGCACCAGGCCCAGTTGCAGGTCGCGCCGTCCATCGTAGGGGTCTATGAGGCGGGAGAGGGACTCCGCGTCCGCTACAGCAACGGCGATTGCGTTGACGGTGAAATCTCGCCTGGAGAGGTCGGTGATTATATCATCGCCCTGTAGTCGGGCAAAATCTATGAACAGGCGCTGGCCGTCTTCACCTCGGGTCACCACTCGGCCCGTGCAGCGCTCTTGGTCCAAGAGCACGAAAGCGCCGCCCATTCGATCAGCCACCCGACGGGCCAGCTTCACGGCATCGCCCGCCACCGCGAAGTCAATATCGTGGCTGGAGCAGCCCAGCAGCCAATCCCGCACGCAGCCGCCCACCAGATACGCTTCGACAGAGCCCTCCCGGAGGAAGGCGCAGACTCGTTCTACGATTGACCCCTTAGGGATGAGTTCGATCATTTGTTGCTCGCTGAACCTCAGGCTCCCCTTCACCGGACACGAAGACGATCACCGCCTCCTCCCTGGGCCGATTATGCTTAGCCAGGCGGCGGGCTTCTTCAGGCGAGAGGCCAACCCCCGCCACCTGCCCCCGCACGATGGCTATCCATCGCCCGGCATAGGGAGCCAAATCCAGTTCATCGGTTGAAGCAGCCACTCTAGCCAACCTCTGACCCCTCCTGCAGCCACTGAAATAATTGCCCGTAATGATAAGCTAAAGCGGTCGTTTTGTCAAGATAAACCAGGGCCGCACAAAGTTGCCCTACTTGCGAATACGTCATTTGACAAGTTTGCATAGGAATGAAATTCGTGTATAATGAGCGAGATTAATGGAGTAAACATGAAATCAGACATCGAAGCGATCATCTTTGACTTTGGCGGGGTGATGGTAGACTTCCGCCAGCTTGATTCGTTCCAAAAACAGGAAGCCCGACTGGAATTGCAACCTGGGAAGCTGGCCGAGATCCTGTGGCAATCGCCCGACTGGCGGCTGGCCGAAGTAGGGGCCATCACCGATGAGGAATACTGGCGGCGGATCGGCGCCCGGCTGGGCTTTCACACGACGGAGGCGATCCGCGACTTTCCGCAAGACCTGTTCCGCGACGCCAGTACCGACCGACGGATGGCAGACCTGGTCCGATGGTTGCGGGGCCGCTATCGCACAGGGCTGTTGAGCAACGCCAGCGACGTCCTCCCTCGGCTGCTGGGCGAACGCTACGGCCTGGACGGACTATTCGACGTTGAGGTGGTCTCAGCGCTGGTGGGCCTGGCCAAGCCCGACCCGGCCATCTACCAGTTGGCGCTGGAACGCCTGGGCACGGCCCCCGAGGCGACGATTCTCGTGGACGATTACGAGCCGAACGTGGCATCTGCGGCCGCTCTGGGCATCCGGGCTATCCACTTTGTCGGGTACGAGGCCCTGATCCTAGCGCTGCAGAAACAGGGTGTGGCGCTGCCCCCGGACACTACAACGGATTGAGAAAGGAACGGATTCTTTCTCTCCAAATCCGCTGTTTTCCCAATCCGTTGTAGTGCTCCGCCAGATCCAACAATACCTTTTCAGAGAGGAGACAAACCATGCCAAACGCAACAACCGAAGCCGTACGTAGCGCTATTGAGGATCGGGCCACGTATCTCTTTTTCCTGCTCAAGGAGATAGAGGAGGCCGTTAGTCCGGAAGAGGTGGAACGTCTGGCCAGCCAGGCTATCTACCGCTACGGCCAGACCAAAGGCCAGCGAATGGGCCCCCTGGCCACCCCAGCCGATTTCATCGCCCACCAGATGCGCCCCGGCCGGCAGGAGATTTTCGACAAGGAGGCGATTGAAGCAGGAGAAACCCGGGGCGAGATCCGTTTCCACTATTGCCCCCTGGTCAACGCCTGGAAACGGCTGGGGGCCACGCCGGAGGAACTAGCCCGGCTGTGCGACATCGCCATGCAGGGCGATCACGGTATGCTCAGCCACACGCCCCTGACCCTGGAGTTACCCCGCTCCATCGCCCGGGGCGACGATTACTGCCAGTTGATCCTGGAGCCGAAGTGAAAACTCAGGTATACACCGACGCCGCTGGCTTTGCAGCCTTGCGCCAGGAGTGGAATCCCCTCCTGCGAAACAGCGTCTCCGACACCATCTTCCTGACCTGGGAGTGGCAAAGCACCTGGTGGGAGCACCTGGGGAAGGGCAAGCTCTATCTGATCGCCATGCGCGATGGCGGCAGCCTCTCAGGCATCGCCCCTCTGTACCTGACCGCGGCGGATGATGGTCGCAATGAACTGTCCATCGTGGGCTGCCGGGACGTGTCCGACTACCTGGACCTCATCGCCGCTAGCGGCCAGGAGGAGAAAGTCTACGGCGCACTGCTGGACTGGCTGGAGAGCGAGGAAGCGCCCGCCTGGGACCTGGCCGACCTGTGCAACATCCCGGCCGCCTCTCCCACCCACCAACTCCTGGCGGAGATGGCTGCGGCCCGGGGCTACCAGGTGCAAACAGAGGTGGAAGACATCTGTCCCATCATCCCCCTACCGTCCACCTGGGATGAATACCTGAGTTCATTGAGCAAGAAACAACGCCACGAGATACGCCGCAAGATCCGCCGGGCCGAGGGCGGCGGGCAGATCAACTGGTACGTCGTGAACGAGGAGCACGATCTAGCGGCGGAAATGGAGGCTTTCATTGAACTGCATCAGAAGAGCCACGTTGACAAGGACGAGTTCATGGACGCCCAGATGAAGGGCTTCTTCCACGCCGTGGCTCAGGTTTTGCACGAAGCTGGATGGTTGCAACTGGCCTTCATAGAAGTCAACGGGGAGAAAGCAGCCACCATGCTAAACTTTGACTACCGAGATTCCATCCTCGTCTACAACTCCGGGTACGATCCCCAGAAGTACCGCCAGCTCAGCCCAGGCATCGTCCTCCTGAGCTACTGCATCCAGTGGGCCATCGAGTTGGAGCGGGCGGAATTCGACTTTCTGCGCGGCGACGAGGTATACAAGTACCGCTTCGGCGCCCAACCGACGGAGATCTATCGCCTGGTCATCGCGAAGAACGACTGATCGGACACCTCAACTCGTTGAGGTGCTCACCACCAGCCCGAACAAGACTTCGGCGAGCTCAGTCGAGCCGTTCGAGATGCCAATATGTCACCCACAAGCGCTCGAAGCTCTAGAGGAATCGCCAGGGCTGTTGACGCATTCGGTTAATCCCCAAAATTCGCTGTCATATCGCCAGGAATAGAAAAGCCTGCGAATGGAAATTCGCAGGCTTAATAGTGTCGGCTAAGCCGTCCTTATCCCCCAACCGCCTCCCGCGCCGCTCGGATGTTGGCGGTGGGCGAGGTGATGAAGGTGACGCAGCCAGTGCCGACGATCAGCCTCCGACCGCCGGTCTGGGCGATGGCGTCGGCCACCTGGGCGCGGACCTCAGCCGGGTCGCCCTGTAGCATGGTCTCCCAGCGGCCGATACCGCCGCAGACCGCGCCGGGGAAGCGACCCAGCGCTTCGGCCAACGAGGGGGGCGTCTCCCGGTCGTGCCAGTTGACCACCTGCACCGGATAGGGTGATGCCCCGTCGGCCAGCAAATCGAACATGATATCGTGGCTGTGGATATGCAGCAGGTTGAGCCAGAAGGGCTGCCCCTGAGCCGCCTCCAGCACCCGCAGGTCGTAGGCCAGACCGAACTCCTCGTATTCCTCCGCGCTTAGTTGGTGATAGGTGGCGTGCTGGGTGGCGAAGAAGATGCCGGCTGCGCCGGTCTCCCGCACCGCCTCGACGAAGCGGACGGTGGACCGGGTAATGATTTCCAGCCCAGCGTGCACGGCCTCTGGATGCTGCCGCAGGTGAACAATGAAGCGCTCGCCGACCAGACGGGCGGCCTGAGCCAAGGGGTTGAAGATGGTCTGGATGAAGGGAACCTGACCTGCGCCATCAGCGATGAGCTTCAGACACCGCAACTGCTGTCCCAACTTGCCCTGCTGCGGATCCAACACCGGCAGCGCCCCCCAGTCGTCGGGCGACTGCACCGGTCGGCGTAGGTACTCCCGCGTCCCCTCGTTGTTCCCTCGGTAACAGGTCTCCACTCCCCAGTCCTCCAGGCAGAAGGAGCTGGCAGGGGTCGCTTTGATGAAATCGAAGTCGTACTGCTGTTGAAAGGCCAGATGCGCGGCGGCCAGGTCTTCGGCCCGCTGGTCGTCGCCCGGCCAGTGCCGCCAGAGGGCCACCGCCACCCGGTCCACCGCCTCCCCACGAAAGGTCGCCTCCAGTCGTTCCCGCTTGCTCATAGCCATGATGCTTCCTCCTTCTTCTTCAGCGGCCACCCATGCCCGTGAGGGTGATACCCCGCACGATCCACTTCTGACCGATGACGTAGATGACGAGCACCGGCAGCATGGCGATTACAGAACCAGCCATCAGCAGGTGCCATTGCACGTTGTACTGGCCCTGAAACGCGCTGATGCCCACGGGCAGGGTGCGCATCTCCAGCGAGGTGGTGATGACCAACGGCCACAGGAAGTCGTTCCAGGATGCCAGGAAGGTGAAAACGGCCAGGGCGGCAATGGCTGGGCCGCTCAGGGGCATGATGATCTGCCACCAAATGCGCCAAGAGGACGCGCCATCCATGCGGGCCGCTTCGTCCAGGTCCATGGGAATGCCCAGGAAATACTGGCGCAGCAGAAAAGTGCTGAAAGCTGAGAAGGCTGTGGGCAGGATAAGGGCCTGGTAAGAGTCGTACCATCCCAGGAAACGAACGAGGACAAAGTTGGGGATCATCGTCACCTGGAACGGGATCATCAACGTGGCCAAGTAGGCCATAAAAAGCGCATTGCGTCCCCGAAAGCGCAACCGGGCAAAGGCGAAAGCGGCCAGGGAGGAGGTGAGGATCTGCAAGATGGTAACGCTGGCGGCGACTACAAAGCTGTTGAAGTAAAAGCGGCCAAAGGGCATGACCGAGACAGTGGTGGGGTAGTTTTCCCAGGCCATGCGACTGGGGAGCCAGACAGGTGGGTAGGTGAAAATCTCGCTCGGTTCCTTCAATGAAGTGCTGAGCATCCATACAAAGGGCAGCAACATAACTACGCTGCCGGCGATCAGGACGGCATGCAACGCCAGATGGCCGATCCGTAGCTTAGGTATTCGGGAAGAAAGCACACTGTCCGCCATGACTCGTCATCCTCCCGCTTCGTAGTGCACCCAGCGCCGCTGCAGGCGGGTTTGGATGAAGGTGAAAGTGAAGACAAGGGTAAACAACACCCAGGCCATGGCCGATGCTTTGCCCATGCGCCCGAACTCAAAGGCGTTCTGGTAGATATAGTAGACGATGGTCATGGTCGCCTGAGCCGGGCCGCCTCGGGTCATGACGTAGGGTTCGCTGAAAAGCTGGAAAGCGCCGATCATCTGGATGACGAGCAAGAAGAAGGTCGTCGGGCTGATCATCGGCACCGTGATGTGGCGGAAGCGCCGCCAGGCGCTGGCGCCGTCCACCTTGGCGGCGTCGTAAAGCTCTTCCGGCACCGCCTGCAAGCCCGCCAGATAGATCACCATGGTGAAGCCTGTGTTCTTCCAGAGGGTAAGGATCACCACCGCCGGCTTGGCCCAAGCGCTGCTGTTCAACCAGTCCGGCGGACTGATGGGAAGACCCGTCACCTCCGCCAATCTCCAGATCATGGCGCTGATAAGACCAAAATCTCGGTTGAACATCCACTGGAAGACCAGGGCCGCCGCCACAATGGTGGTGACGACGGGCATGAAGTAGATCAACCGATAGAGGGTGACGCCACGAATGGCCCGGTTGAGGGCCACTGCCAGCGCCAGGCCGAAAGCCAGTTGCAGCGGCACGATGGTGACGGTGAAATAGGCAGTGTTCCAGAGCGTTTTGCGGAAGATGGGGTCGCGGGTCAACAGTTGCACATAGTTTCCCGCACCGACGAAGGTTGGGGGGCTCAAGAGGTTCCAACGAACAAAACTCAGGGCCAGGGCCGCAACGACGGGGAGAGCAACGAAGATCAGGAATCCGGCGAAACTGGGCAGCAGGAAAAGATAGGCTTCCCACTGCTGATCGGGTCGCCACCTGGCCCACCAACGGCGATGGTAGACTTCCGAAGTCGTGTTCTCGTCTTTTGGAGATAGTGGCTTCCGTGGTGGAAGGCTCATGATCGGATCCTGGAGAGAGATGTGGGGGTGATGAGCCGTGCAGCTGCACGGCTCATCACCCTTTTTTTCATCAGTTTACTTCGGGTAGCCGTTCTCTGCCAGGAAAGCGTCTACTTGTGCGCAGATGTCTGGCAGTGCTTCTTCGGGAGTGGCCTCTCCGGTCCAGATGGCCTGCAAACCAGGCCCGAGGATGGAGCCGTCCAGCTCTCCCCACTCAGGGAAGTAGCCGAAGGCGCCCACCTTGGCGTTCTCGCCCTCGGTGAGGAAGGCCTGGCGATTAGCCGGCGGCTGATCCTGCCCGAGGAAGGCGTCGGAGCGAGCGGTAGACTGCAGGGCCGGGAAGATCTCCCCGGAGGCGGTGTAGACGCGCTGGCCGCCGTCGGTGCTCTGCAGCCAGCTCAGGAAAGTCCAGGCTGCCTCCTTGTTGCCACCGCCGCTGCTCATCACCCAGGCTCCGCCACCAGCGGTGGCCGACCGCTGGCCGCCGTTGGGGATAGGCACCACAGCCACGTCGTAGTTCATGTCGGCTGCGTTGAAGGCGGACACCCGGCTGGAGTTCTGGATGATCATGGCCACCTGACCGCTCTGGAAGACGGCGGCGTCGCCGCCGGCCTGGCCGAGGTTGGCATCACGCATGGCGTAGTTGTTGTTCATCATGTCAGCAAAGAACTTGACGCCCTCCATGGCCGCTGGTTCGGTCAAGGTGCATTTGGACGGGTTGCGCATGTCGTCCAGAATACCACCCCGGTTCTGGCCGAGCCACAACGCATACTTGCCGCCCTCCATGCCCAGGGCGTAGCGAGCCACCCGGCCACTGGCCTCCACGACGGTCAACTGCTCGGCGGCCGCCAACAAGTCGTCCCAGGTCCAATCGTCGGTGGGATAGTCCACGCCAACTTCGTCGAAGATGTCCTTGTTATAGTAGAGCACCTCCAGGCCGATGTCCCGGGGGAAGCCGTATACGCTGCCGTTGTACATGGCCGATTCCAGCAGAGCCGGCCAGTAATCGTCCAGGTCGTAGCCGCTGTTCTCGATCCAGGAGTCGAGGTTTTCCAACACGCCATCGGCGGCGTAGCGAGGCGTGGGCCACAGGAAGAGCACGTCGGGAATCACCGACGGATCACCGCTGGCCCAGAGGGTCTGCACCTTGGTGAAGTAGTCGCCCCACGGCTCGACCATGGTCTCAATGGTGAAATTGGGATGTTCGGCCGTAAAAACGTCTGCCACCGCCCTGTGGGTTTCCGCCTCTGCTGGGCTGCCCCAGAAAGACCAGAGGAGAGTGACGGGAGCGGGCTTGGCGAGCGCGATGTAGGCATCCGCTTCCTCGGCGCTGGGGATGAGGAGCTTCCAGCCAGGATGGATCAGGTTGGGGTTCTCGATGTGGGCAAAGCTGGTATCGTCCTCATACTTGGCGTTGCTGGCACCGACGATGGCCCAATAGGCCGGGCCGCTGCCCAGGTACTTCTCCGCCAGGGTCCAGAGGTTGTCCCCTAGCTTAACCGTGTAGGTCAGTTCCTCCTGAGCGAGGACTTCCGCCGCTGGCGGGGCGCCGTTGACCACGCTCACTCCCAGGACCAATGCCAGCAACAGTGTCGCGATGAATATTCGGTTCTTGTACATTTAGGTTTCTCCTTTGGTTAGATTTTTACTAGATATTGGATATTGGGGTATTGGGTATTGGGTATTGGATATTGACTATACATCTCCTCCTTTCTTTCTACGTTGCGAATTGCGGCAGGTACCTGGCGTGGGCTTTAAGCAGCTCGTCCAGCACTTTCTCGGCAGCCTCCCAGGACTGGATGACCGGATCAAGCAGCAGTGCCCGCAAAGCCAGTTCCCGTGAGCCCTTCACCGCCGCGTCAACGGCCAGGCTCTGCACGTATACCTGGGTGAGCAGGGGAGCGACACACGCATCGGGCAGCACACCCATGTGCAGCCCACGCAGCCCGTCGGCCGAGGCAATGCCCGGCACCTCGACCACGGCCCAGTCGGGCAGGTTCTCGATGCAGCCATCGTTGCGGATGTTGAGGGCCGGGATGTAGTTGTCGCGGTTGTCGGCTATCCCCGTGATGATGGGCACGGCATACTCTCCGGAGTTGAAGAGGCCCAGGTTGTCAATGTTTTCAGGGATGTAGTCCTCAGGAGTCGGAGCGCGATTCCACACCTCTGGTACCGGGCGCGTGCCGTCGGCAATCTCTCGTATCCGTCTGGCGAAGGCGCTGGACTTGGTCTCCCAGAGCTCCCACGGAGGGCCATCGGTGCCACAGAACTCGTGGGCGTAGGGCAGGTACTCGCCGGTGTGCTTGTCGCCAGCATAGGGGAAAAGGCCAAAGGTGCGGAACAGGCGGCGACAGAGCATGTGAGATTCCTGATGCGGGCCAGACGGTTCATAGTGCGGATCCCGCTCCCGCAGTATGGGGTAGACGTCCTCGCCCGTGCTTTGGCGGCGGATGTCTAGGAACCAGCAGAAGTGGTTCAGTCCAGCGGCTTTGCCCTGCAAGTCGGCACGCTCAATGCCGGTGATATCGCTGATCATCTCCAGCCCCATCCCCAGACCGTGGCACAGTCCCGTGTAGGCGATGTCGGTGTAGCGGTCGAGGGCCAGACAGATGCGGCTTTCGGGGTTGGTAAAGTTGATGAGCAGAGCCGTAGGACAGAGCACCTCCATGTCGCGGGCGATGCCAAGAAGCAAGGGGACGTTCCGCAGGGTATGCGAGAGCCCGCCGGGGCCGCCGTTCTCGCCCAGGACGTGCCGGACGCCGTGCTTGAGCGGGACGTCGAAGTCCTTTTTCCACGTCGGCATACGGTCCACCGCCAACGAGGTGATGATGAAGTCGGCCTCAGGCAGGGCTTGTCGGCGGTCGGTGGCGGCTTCGATGGTGAGGCCGGCATCCAGAGCCTGGTTGAGGCGCTGGGCGAAGCGCGTCATCAGGTTGAGGGCCTCGGCATTGGTATCCACCAGCGTCACCGTACTACCCTTTAGGGCCGGCTCCAGCACAAAGTCCTGGATCTGGGACGGCCCGAATGAGATGCTGCCAGCACCGATGAAGACGATTTTCACAGATCGCATGGGTTACTCCGCTGGTAACTACCTCGACAATGTTAGATTCCACCTTAGGTGGCATTGCAAGGAGCGGTTTTTGCGACGAAGCAATCCCCTACCGCGTTTGGAGATTGCTTCGCTCCGCTCGCAATGACAAATGTAACATTGTCCAGCTACTCAGCCTACCCTTGCGCAGGTTGCGTATCGCCTTGTCTGGGAAGTAATCTTCAGACGATGAAGTTACTTTCGGCTTAAAAATAGCCACAAGACCTTCGCAAGGGCTCTGATACCTGAGTTGTCACTCTTGCACTAACTCACCTACAAGCCGCACTCGTTCGATATCGCCGTCTGGGGGTATTTCATCCGATATTCCCAGCACCAGGCGGGGGTAAAACAGTTCCACTACTTGTTTCACGCTTTCGATCAGCGTTTCCGTAGAGAAAGACGGGAGAAAATACAGGGCGGGAATCCCGTCCAGAAGCACCCGGTCGCCCAGTGCCCCTTTGATCTCTTCAAGCGTGACGTCTCCCTGGGGAAGAGACGTGGCTGCTTCAATCCCATCCCAGGGGCAATCCCTCAAATGGGGCAAGAGCGGCTTCATCGTCCCATCCACATGAATGTGCACAAACTTGCCAGCGTCGTGTAACTGTTCAACCCGCTTGCGGTAATAGGGAACCAGATGCTTACTCCAGATTGGGGGTGGGTCCATGGTGGCATCAATGTTCTCACCAAAACTGAGAATCTGGACGGGAGATTGACATAGAGCCTCATACATGGCGTTACCCGCCTCTGATGCTACCTCAACGTAGTGTTGGATCAGTGCAGGGTAGTCATGCATCATGTAGACGGTTTTTTCAAACCCCATGTGCTCGATGAAGAGACCTTGTATCGGTGAACGGCGAAAGAAAAACTGAGGGCTGCCACGCTCGCCCACTCGCTGTAGATCCCATTCATACGCAGCCTGATCCCAGTACCACTCCTCATCTTGCAGCATGAATTCCAGAACCTTGAAATCCTCTGGCTTTTTCAGTTTGTATTCGGTGTTGTAGATAGACAGTCCCCACTCGTCATAGCGCATGACCTCAGTTAAAGTCCCCACGGGGGTTTCCCAAGTGCGCCGCAGTTGCTTCACATCTTCCCACTGTTCGGTGCCCTGCACGTTTTTGTATCGCCCGCGCAAAGGGTTCGTGAAGTATCGAACTGAAGCGTAGCAATAATCGTAGACATCAAGGAGACTGGCCTCCTTCAAGTGTTCTGGCAAAGTGCCTCGCTTTTTGTTCACATCATACCAATACTCTAATCTTGGTTGCCAGAGCACACCGTCTGGGTCCTCTCCTCGAAAAATAGCCAGGCTCATTTCACGAAAACTGAGCTTGGCGCCCCTGTTATTCATGCTTTTCCACCATTGTGCTGATGTTATGAACCGTTTCTACTTGTCAAAATAATCTCACCTCAAGATGATACGCCTGAAAGCCTCAGCGTGAGTCATATCCTGCCCCTCCGCCGCCTGCCGGGTCCGGGCTCGGACCCTCTCCTCCCAACCCTGACTGCGGCCCACCTGACTTTCGTGCTCTCTGAGGGCTGCGATCTTCAGCTCGATGGTGTCGCTTATGTCCACCCACAGGTTCGGTGAGAGGGCTCCTCGGATATAAACCTCTCGCACTTTGTGAGGCTCTAACCCCTCGGCCAGGAGTTCCGGGAAGATGTGGCGGGTGCGGGCCGAAGGGAAGACGGCATCAAGGGCAGCATCGCCGGCGGCGCGGTGGTCGGGGTGGTTTAGATAATTGTCGCCATAGTAGCGGACGGTGGGATCTGGGCAAACGACGATGTCGGGCCGGTAGCGGCGAATGGCTCGGGTGAGGTCTCGCCGTAGGGCCAGCGTGGGCTCAAGGGAACCATCTTCGTAGTCCAGATAGACAATCTCTTCCACTCCCAGAATCTTGGCGGCCGCTTCTTGCTCAGCTCTTCGAATGACGACCAACTCTTCCAGCTTCACTTTGGGGTCATTGCTGCCCCGGCTGCCGTCGGTACAGATCACGTAGATGACGGTTACGCCTTCCCGAGTCCACTTGGCCACCGCGCCGGCCGCAGTGAACTCTGCATCATCGGGATGAGCCGTGATGACCATGACCCGTTCTGTCTCTTCAGTCAAGCCAGTGCCTACCATAAGAGCTGCCTCCTGCGAATAATGAACCATTCCCCCCTACCCTGCACATAACTCCAGCGTCTTCTTGGCCAGCAGGAATCCGCGCTTGATCAGCTCTTCGGTGGCCTCCCAGTTCGCATCCTCGTGCTCGATGCTAAGCACCAAGTCATATCCCACGTCATAGAGGGCCGCCACGAGCTCTTGCCAGTCTATCAGGCCCAGTCCTGGCAAGCGCGGTATCTGCCAGCGGAAGCCACAGCCCAGGATGCCGTCCTGGTAGAACATCTCCTCATCAATGTCCATGTCCTTGGCGTGGACGTGGAAGATGCGGTCGCCGAAATCGTAGATGAAGCGAACGTAATCAATCTGCTGCCAGACCAGATGCGAGGGGTCGAAGTTGAGGCCGAAGTTGTCGTCGGGCACGGCCTCGAACATGCGGCGGATAAGGGCGGGCGAGTGAGGCAGGTTGGAGCCGCCCGGCCAGGTGTCGGCCCAGAGCATGGGGCAGTTCTCAATGGCGATCTTCACGTTGTGCTCAGCCACGAACTCGACCAGCCCCGGCCACACTTTCATAAACTCCTCGAAGTTGTGATCCAGGTGCTTATTCCAATCGCGCCCGGTGAGCGCGGGAAGGCCTCCTCCCGGGTTCCAGCTCCGCCCCACAAAGGTGCCCACGATGTCCACGCCCAGCATCTCCGCGCCGACGATGACCTTTTTCAGGTGAGCGATGACGTGCTCGCGATGCTCTAGATCGGGATGGAGAGGGTTGGGATAGTAACCGAGCGAGGAGATCTCCAGCCCCTTCTGAGCCAACATGCCGTTGATTTCCGCGGCTTTGCTTGGGGTCAGCGAATCCACATCAATGTGAGCCACTCCGCCGTACTTGCGATCTTCCCCCTCGCCGGACGGCCAGCAACATACCTCCAGCATCTCGAACCCGCTGTCCGAGGCCCAGGTTGCCAGCTCCTCCAGAGACATACTCAGAAAGGCCGCACTCATCACACCGATCTTCATTGTTATGTCCTCCTTGCATTATTCGCTCGGCCTGGATCCCTTCGGTAGGCTCAGGACGAGTGTCAAATCCAGGCCACACCAGCAGGATTTGGCAATCCCCTCAGAGTAATTATGTGAAGCTAACGATCAACCTCTACCCACCCCTGCTCCCGTGCGCTGCGCTCAATGGCCTCGCAGAGCAGGATCTCTTCGTGGCCGTCGGCGAAGGTGGGGAAGTCGGGCGGGGCGGTGAGATCGCCAGCGCGGATGTAGCGATACACAGCATGATAGAGTTGCTTGAACGTGTCGGGGAAGCCCTCGCTGTGCCCACCAGGATAGCCAGCGAATTCCTGCGCCTGTGGAGTGAGCAGTGAAGGGTCTTTCAGTAGCACCTCGTTCGGCCCATCCCGGCGGCCGATCCACAGCTCGTTGGGCCGCTCGGAATCCCAGGCCAATGACGATTTCGACCCGTCAATCTCGAAGGCCAGGCGGTTCTTGCGTCCAGCGCACACTTGCGAGACGGTCATCACTCCCCTGGCGCCGTTCTCGTAGGCCAGGAGCACGGTGGCGTAGTCCTCGGTGTGGATGGGCTGCTCAATGTAGCCTCCTGGCTGCAGCTCTTTGCCAGCGAAAGTATCAATGGGCTTGGTCGGCTTTTTGCGGACCGGGATAAAGGTGCAGAAATCAGCCAGGACTGCCTTTACATGCAGACCAGTGATGAAGCTGGTCAGATCCAGCCAGTGGGTGCCGATGTCGGCCACGGTGCGCAGGCTGCCCCCTAGCTCAGGCTCCAGTCGCCAGTTCCAGTCGGTGTCGTAGAACAGCCAGTCCTGAAGATAGGAGCCACGAACGATGTTCACGTCGCCCAGGTCGCCGCGAGCCGCGCGCGCACGGGCTTCCTGGCAAATGGGATAGAAGCGGATGTTGTAGTTTACCGCGTGGGCAATACCTGCCTCCTCCGCTAACCGCAGGAGATCAGCGGATTCGTGGGAGTTCATGGCCAGGGGCTTCTCGCACACCACGTGCTTGCCCGCTTCGATAGCGGCTTTGGCCATGGGATAGTGCAGGTAATTTGGGGTAGTGATGTGGACTACGTTGACCGCAGGATCGTACACCAGCTCACGCCAGTCCGCGTAGACCTTACGGATACTGAGCTCCTCGGCCTTGGGGCGAGCCCGCTCCGGGCTGGACCCCGCAACGCCTACCACTTCGATGCCCAGGCGGCGCAGTGCTTCGACGTGGGCTGGGCCAATGAATCCCGTTCCGATGACGGCTGCCTTGAGATCGCCCATCTTTACCCCTCCTTTTCCTCTCGGTACCTCTTGAAATCGTCCAGGATCTTCTTCGTCCGAGTGGCCCCGAACCTGGTGGCGCCGGCCTCGATGACCTGCAAAGCCGCCTCCAGCGTTCGCACCCCATGAGCGGCCTTGACCTGCACCTGGGCCCCCACCGAGACCCGCATCAACCTCAGGTCCTCTATATCGGTCAGGTAGTGGTTCTCTAGGATCACCTTGACGATGACCCCCACGCCTGCCGCCTCCACCACCGCGCGGATGTCGTTTTCCACGTAGTCGTAGTGACCAGAGCGAAGGGCGCCGATGTTCATCACCATATCCACTTCCTGAGCTCCGTCGGCCACCGCCTGGCGGGCCTCGAACGCTTTGGTGGCGGTAGTGGTGTTGCCATGGGGGAAACCCACCACCGTGCCCACCTTGACATCGGAGCTATTCATCTCGCTCACAGCCAGCTGTCTTTGGTACCCCTGGCAGGACTCGAACCTGCAACCTGCTGATTCGAAGTCAGACGCTCTGTCCAATTGAGCTACAGGGGCACGGTGTACTTCGTACAGAAATTGATTTTAACACAAACTGGGAGCGCTGTCAAACGTGGGCTATACGACTTGCACCTTCATGATGTCCGTTGTGCCGGGGCCGCTGCCCGCCGCTCCAGCGGTGATGACCACCACGTCGCCCTGTTTTATTAACCCATGTTCTTGGACAGCCCTGACCGCCCCAGCGATTGTCTCATCGGTGCTTTCTGTGCGCCTGGAGAGCAGCGCACGAACCCCCCAATAAAGGGCCAACTGGCGCTGAACTACAGGGATAGGCGTAACGGCGATTATGGGGCAGCGAGGGCGATATTTAGAGATGATCCGGGCGGTGTGACCTGAGATGGTGGGGGTGATGATCGCCGCTGCCTCCAGATCACAGGCCGTCGCACAGGTGGCATGGCTGACGGCGTCAGCGATGGAGGTTACCGGGCCGAGAGGCGGGCGAGGCCTGGCTAGACCTTCCAGCCCGCCCCGCTCGGCCTCCTGGGCGATCCTGACCATCGTCCGCACGGATTCAAGGGGATACTTGCCCACCGCCGTCTCGCCAGAGAGCATAATGGCATCGGTGCCGTCCAAGATGGCATTGGCCACGTCGCTGGCCTCAGCCCTGGTGGGCCTCGGGTTGCGCATCATCGAATCCAGCATCTGGGTAGCAGTGATCACCGGCTTGCCCACAGCGTTGCATTTGGCGATAATCATCTTCTGCATGATGGGCACAGCCTCCGGCGAGGTCTCAACCCCCAGATCGCCGCGAGCCACCATGATCGCGTCTGACGCCTCGATGATCCCGTCAATGTCGTCCACAGCCTCGGGCTTCTCGATCTTGGCCACCACGGGCACCAGGTGGTCGGAGGAGAGCTGCCGGATCATCCCCTCCAGCTCCCGCACCTCGCCTGAGTGGCGAACAAAGGAGAGGGCCACCCAGTCCACCTGCTGCTCCAACACGAAGCGCAAGTCTCGGCGGTCCTTATCGGTGATGGCCGAAATGGCGTGAGAGGCGCGGGGCAGATTCATGCCCTTGTTGGTCTGGAGCAAGCCGCCGGTGATCACCCGACAGGTGATGTCTGTTTCCTCATCAGTGGAGAGCACCTCCAGCTCCAGCAGCCCGTCGTCAATGAGGATCCGATCGCCCGGTTCCACGTCTCGGGGAAGCTCGGCATATTGGACAGGCACCTCGCCGCCGTGGCCTACAATGGGCCGCGTGGTCAGGATCACCTTCTCCCCAGAAACCAAAAGCTCCCCCTCACCCTCCATCTTCCCCACCCGCAGCTTGGGCCCCTGCAGGTCGGTCAGGATAGCCACGGGCTTGCCCACCTCAGCAGCCACGGCGCGGATGTGCCGGATGTTCTCGCCGTGATAGGATTGGCTGCCGTGGGAGAAGTTCAAGCGGGCCACGTCCATGCCGGCCAGCATCAGCTCCCGCAGCATCTTAGGATCACGGCTAGCCGGCCCGATGGTGCAAACGATCTTTGTGCGTAACATGAGACGTTTCCTCACCGATCCGTTAAATCCTACCGTCCGTTGTTCTCACTCGTCCATCGGCAGAGGGACCACCTCGACCGCTGCGGCCCCTTTGAGGGTCTGTTCGATCTGGAACTCTACCCTCTGTCCATCTTGCAGGATACCGCGGCCCTCGACTCCGGAATTGTGAACGAAGATGTCTTCACCGTTGGCCTTGGTAATAAAGCCCCAGCCCTTGATGGCGTCGAACCATTTCACCTGTCCAATGAGCTTAGCTCCGGGATCTTCGACAACTTCGACACCTTCGACAGCTTCGACAACTTCGACAACACGGCAGCGAGGACAGGACTTGGGCTCGAACAACTCGACACCTCGTTCGGCCATTTTCCGCTGCTCGGTGACAGTGAACACGAATTGAGATTCACACTGCTCGCAAGTGAGCATCTTGTCTCTGTAATTCATTTCGCCTCCTTAATTAGCTGACAGGCACAAGCCTGCCTATGGAGCGGACTTGCGTCCGCACTCCTATCTCACATTAGCTCTTTGCCGGTTCGCTGCCGATCCGCTGCCGCTTCGCTTATAGCAACTCCGGCCTCTCCTCAAGGCAAACCACGTCCGTTAAGCTGTCGCCGCCCCGCAGGGACATCAGCACCTTACCCCGAGTTGCGCGTCCCATGCGCGGCGCACTACGCACCCGCAACTTCTTGGTGCCTCCCTTGGCCGAGACCAGAACGATCTGATCGCTGCCCTTGACCACGCAACCGCCCACCAGACCCCCCGTCTTCGACGATAGACTGGCCGCGACCACCCCCCTGCCGTAACGTCCTTGGGTAGGATACTCAGCCAGGGGAGTCCGCTTGCCGTAGCCCGCGCTGGTGACAACGAACAGGCTGGCCCTGGCTCGCACGAGATCCATAGACACCACCTGGTCGCCTCGGCCCAGCTTAATGCCCATCACCCCGCCGGCCGGCAGCCCCATGGGGCGCACGTCCTCCTCCGCGAATCGGATGGCCTGCCCCTTCCGCGTGACCAGGAGCACTTCCTCACCGCCAGCGGTAAAAGCGGCCCATCCCAGCTCGTCGCCCTCATCCACACCCATCACGGTGACCTCATCGCCCCGGGCAGCCAAGAAGTCGGCCAGCGTCACCCGCTTGACCTTGCCCTCGCGAGTGGTCAGGAACAGGTACCCCTCCTGGGGTTGCGCGGAGGGTTTGCCGGCCGCCACTGGCAACGCCAGGACAGCGACGACGGCGGAAGACCTCGCTTCGTGGCGTCGTCGCAGGGAGGTCATATCAGCCAGGTGCTCTCCTCCGCTGGGACTGTCGGCCTCAGGTATCTGATACACCAGCAAGGATACAGCCCGTCCGTCGGCGGTGAACAGGAAAAGCTCGTCCTGAGTGTTGGCCACCAGCACCTGGTGCAGAGGATCCTCGACCCGTCGCCGGGTGGTCTTGATCCCCTCATCCAAGGAACGTCGCGAGACCAGACCATCACGGCTGATGACGATCAGCACTTCCTCGTCGGGCAAGAGATCGCGGGCTGTGAGCTCGACTTTGCTCCGTTCCACGATCTGAGTGCGCCGGGGGTCGGCGTACCTGGCCTTGACCTCCTGCAACTCTTCCCTAATCAAGGCCAGAATCCTCTTGGGGCTGCGCAGGATGCTCTCCAACCGACGGATGAGCTTGAGCTTTTCTTTGTGCTCATCCTCTAGCCTCCTGCGCTCCAGGGCAACCAGTCGCCGCAGAGGCATATCCAGGATAGCCTGGGCCTGGATATTGGTCAGCTTGAACTCGCGGCGCAGATTTCTACGAGCTGTATCAACCCTGCGGGAGCGGCGGATGGTGGCAATGACCTCGTCCAGGTTATCCAAGGCTATCAACAGTCCTTCTAACACGTGGGCTCGCGCGCGGGCCTGCTTCAGATCGTAGCGGCTGCGGCGGGTGATGATCTCACGGCGGTGGTCGAGGTAATGTTGCAGAGCCCGCTTGAGGGAAAGCAAACGGGGCTCGCCCTCTACCAGGGCCAGCATGATGATGCTGAAAGTACTCTGCATGGGCGTCAGCCGAAAGAGCTCGACCAGCACCTCGCGGGGCGCTACGGTTCGGGTCAGCTCAATGCAAAGACGCATCCCCTGGCGGTCCGACTCGTCCCTGAGATCGGTGATACCCTCCAAGCGGCCATCACGGACCAACGTGGCGATTCGTTCGACGAGGTTGCTCTTGTTGGTCAGATAGGGCAATTCTGTGACCACGATGCGATGACGGTTGCGGGTCATCTCCTCGATGTGAGTCTTGGCCTGGACCGTGATGCGTCCTCTCCCCACTGCGTAGGCGCTGCGGAGGGCGTCCGCTTCGGCGCCGTCCCCTTCGCCCGGTCGGTAGCGATAGACGATTCCACCGGTGGGAAAATCGGGGCCTTTTATGAACCGCATCAACTCCTCGACGGTGACCTCGTCGAGCTTCTTAGCATGGTCTATCATATAGATCAGAGCATCGCAAACCTCGCCCAGATTATGGGGCGGAATGCTGGTGGACATAGCTACGGCTATGCCTGAGCTACCATTGACCAACAGATTGGGAATGTTGGCTGGCAAAACCCTCGGCTCTTGTAGGGTGCCATCGAAGTTCTCAGCGAAATCCACGGTTTCCTTATCAATGTCGTTTAACATCTCTTTGGCCGGGAGGGTCAGCCGAGCTTCAGTGTAGCGCATAGCCGCCGGCGGATCGCCGTCCACGCTGCCGAAGTTGCCCTGGCCATCCACCAGCATGTAGCGCAGGGAGAAGTCCTGGGCCATGCGGGCCATGGCGTCGTAGACAGCCGCGTCCCCGTGGGGGTGGTACTTGCCCAGCACCTCGCCCACGATGCGCGCGCTCTTCTTATAGGACTTATCGTGGTGGAGACCCATATCGTGCATGGCGTATAGAATGCGCCGGTGCACTGGCTTCAGGCCGTCGCGGGCATCGGGCAAGGCTCGAGAGACGATCACGCTCATGGCGTAATTGAGATATGCCTCCTGCATCTCGTGGCCGATATCTACCTGGCGGACTGTTCCGATTTCCATATTTGCACTCCTCACCCTACATCGAATCGAGAAAAGCTGTGTCCTTTACTATATGCTATTTCCAGGCTTTTGTCAAACATTTGACAACGAATCTATGGACTGAACGAATACCCAAGCTCGCGCTGCACCCTAGTCCAGCGCCCCCAACACGGACTGGCGTCCGCCTGGAGCTTGCAAAGAGATTCGTTCAATCGTCGGGGCTCGCTGTCAAAGGCTATCAACCAGTCCATCGAATCCCACCCGTCCGTTGTTCCAAACAAGAAGGCGGTGACCGAATCAAACTCGATCACCGCCCTCCCCTTCAGTGGCCGTTTATTCTGACTAACTGGCAGCCAGGGGCAACTCGGCTGCCTTTGCTTCCGGAGTGGCCGGCTCCCCAGCATCTCCCTCTACTTGCTGGATGTCCAGCTCCTCGTCAGCCTCCTCTTCCTCCTCCAATACATCCAGTTCCTCGTCAGCCTCCTCTTCCTCCTCCAATACATCTAGTTCCTCGTCAACCTCCTCTTCCTCCTCCAATACATCTAGTTCCTCGTCAACCTTCTCTTCTCCCTCCAATACGTCTAGTTCCTCGTCAACCTCCTCTTCCTCCTCCAATACGTCCAGTTCCTCCTCAGTCTCCTCTTCTAAGATAGCCAGTCTCCTAGTAGCTCCCCCTCTAAACAATGCTAATCCCACATCTTCAAAGGTCTCTGAAACGACTTCGCCCTCATGTCCAGGCCGGCCCCGAAAACCCGTTCCCGCCGGGATCAGCTTGCCGATGATGACGTTCTCTTTGAGGCCATAAAGACCGTCCTGCTTGCCCTCGATGGCCGCACTAGCCAGGATTCTGATAGTATGCTGGAAGGAGGCTGCCGAAAGGAAGCTCTCGGTATTGAGGGCGGCCTTGCTGATACTCAAAAGGGTCGGTTGAGCTGTAGCCTGGCGACCACCTTCGGCAGCCACTTCAGCGTTGCCCTCGGTGAAGACCCGGCGGTTCACCAGTTCACCTGGCAGGAACTTGGTATCGCCCGAGGAGGTTACCACCACCCTGTTCAGCATCTTGCTGATGATTACCTCGAAATGCTTATCGTTGATGTTCACCCCCTGAGAGCGGTAGACCTTCTGAATCTCTGAGAGTAAGTAGAGCTGGGTGGCCTCCCGTCCCAGGATACGCAGAAGGCGATGGGTGTTCTTGGAACCCTCCGTCAATTGCTGACCAGCCTTCACCCAATCGCCCTCCCCCACGATCAGCCGTGCCGCTGAGGGCACTTCGTATTCTCGCTCCTCTCGCCTCTCGTGGATTACGATGATCTGGCGACCCTCTCGCAAGACCCGTCCGCCCTTGTTAGCAACTTGCTCCTTCTCGTCATGCCAGCTAGCGATAGGCGTGCCATCGGCTATCTCGTCGTCATCCTCGACCAGGACCTTCCAGCCACGCTTGATGTCGTACTCGTCGCGGAAAACCTCACTATTGACAACCCGGATGTAGCGCATCCCCTCCTCGCGCCGGATCTCCACCAGGCCCTCAATGTCGGACATGAGGGACTCGCCTTTGGGGTTCTTGCGAGCCTCAAAAAGTTCCTCCACCCGTGGCAAGCCGTGAGTGATGTCTATACCTGAGGCCACTCCGCCGGTGTGGAAGGTGCGCAGGGTGAGCTGGGTGCCCGGCTCGCCTATGGATTGAGCGGCTATGATTCCCACTGCGGCCCCCACTTCAACCGGCTTTCCGCGGCCCAAGTCCCGCCCGTAACACTTGGCGCAGAGGCCGTACCTGAGCTGGCAGGTCATGGCCGAGCGAATGCGGACTCCCTCGATGCCAGCCGCCTCGATGGCCTCCGCCTCTTCCTCCTCGATCATTTCTCCAGCGGAGACTATGATCTCGCCAGTGGTAGGGTCAGCAATTGGCCCTGCTGCGCCCCGGCCCAAGATACGCTCCCCCAGGGTCTGGCCCCCCACATCGTCCGTTTTGTTAATCCAGATGCCGCCTCTGGTACCGCAGTCCTCGGCATTGATTATCGCGTCCTGAGCCGCGTCCACCAGCCGCCGAGTGAGGTAGCCAGCATCGGCAGTGCGCAGGGCGGTGTCGGCCAGGCCCTTGCGCGCCCCGTGGGTGGAGATGAAGTATTCCAGTGTTGACAGGCCCTCGCGGAAGTTGGAAAGGATGGGCATCTCTATGATCCGCCCCGCCGGATCGGCCATCAAACCACGCATTCCTGCGAGCTGTCGAATGGGCTGAAAGCCCCCCTTGGTAGCGCCTGACTGGGCCATCATCTGAATGGGGCCATTGGGATCAAGCGCCTGAGCCACGGCCTCGGTCACGTCATCAGTGGCCCTGGTCCAGATCTCAATCGTCTTAGTATACTTCTCATTCTCAGTCAAGAGGCCCCGACGATACTGGCGCTCCGCCTCCCGGACTTGCTCAGACGCCTGCTCCACGATTACGTCCTTGGCCTCGGGCACGGTAAGGTCAGAGACAGCGATAGTCACGCCTGACCGGGTGGCATACTTAAAACCGATGGCTTTGATCTTGTCCACCAGCTCGGCGGTCGCCTCCAGACCGAGCTTTTTGTAGCATTTGGCCACCAAATCCTTGACCCGCCCTTTGTCCAAAACCTCGTTCACGAAACGCAGTCCATCTGGCAGGATCTGGTTGAAAATGGCCCGGCCGACCGTGGTCTCGACAGGGTGCTTCCTGGTCGTACGCCGCTCTCGCACCTGCAAAACCTTGATCTTGGCATGCAGGTCAACCTTTCGCAGCTCGTAAGCCAGGGAGACCTCATCGAGATCGACGAATACCTTGCCCTCACCACGGCAGCCGTCCTCTTCCAGGGTGAGATAATAGCACCCCATGACCATGTCTTTGGTAGGACCCACGATGGGCTCACCACTGGCTGGTTTGAGCAGGTTCTGCGTGGATAGGATGAGCTTTCGCGTCTCTTCCACGGCGACCTTGGATAGCGGCACGTGCACGGCCATCTGGTCGCCATCGAAGTCAGCGTTGAAGGCAGCACAGACCAAAGGATGGATCTGGATAGCTTTGCCATCCACCAGGACAGGCTCGAAGGCCAGGATGCCCAGGCGGTGCAGGGTAGGAGCGCGGTTAAGCAATACTGGCTGATCCTTGACCACCTCTTCCAGCACCTCCCAGACCTCAGGGCGTTCCCGCTCAATGAGCCGCCTGGCTCCCTTGACGTTATTGGCATAGTTGTATTTCACCAACTTACCGATCACAAAAGGACGATAGAGCTCCAGAGCCATGCCTCTGGGCAGGCCACACTGATGCAGCTTCAGCTCCGGGCCGGTGACGATCACTGAGCGGCCTGAGTAGTCCACACGCTTGCCCAGCAGGTTGCGGCGGAAGCGCCCTTTCTTGCCCTTGAGCATGTCCGAGAGAGATTTCAATTCCCGTTGGCCACGCCGGGAGCGGGCCTTGCCTCGGTAGCTGTTGTCAATAAGGGAATCAACCGCTTCCTGGAGCATGCGCTTCTCGTTGCGCACAATGACGTCAGGCGCTCCTAGTTCCAGGAGACGCTTGAGGCGATTATTGCGGTTGATCACTCGCCGATAGAGGTCGTTCAGGTCGCTGGTAGCGAAGCGGCCTCCCTCCAACTGCACCATGGGCCTAAGCTCTGGCGGAATGACGGGCAGCACGGTCCAGATCATCCACTCAGGGCGGTTGCCCGATTTCCGCAGAGCCTCCACTACCTGCAACCTTTGGACCGCCCTCTTGCGGCGCTGTTTTGAACGGGTAGTTCGGACCTCGGCCCACAACTCCTTGGCCAAGACGTCCAAATCTACCCCTTTCAGGATCTCATAGAAGGCCTCAGCCCCCATGCCAGCCTTGAAGACCTGACCCCATTTGCCCCTCAGCTCCCGGTAGCGAGCCTCGTCCAGCAACTCCATCTGGGCCAGCTCCATTAGCTCCTCGCGATCAGCCTCGGTCTTTTGCTTTAGAACCTCTATCCTCGGAGCCAACTTCGCCTGCAGGCTCTCGATCTCCTCCCCCAAAGCATGGCGCAGGCTCTCGATATCGGCTTCCACCGAGGTTGTGTTCTGATCCTGTTCGACTCTAATCTGGCCTTCGATCCTACTTAACTCCTCTTGCACGATCCTATTCAAAAGAACCAAATGCTCCCGGCCTACCACCTCGCCTGCCTCGGCGATGGTCTCCTCTGTGGAGGAGAAGATCAGAGGAGGGCTATCGCTTCGCACTTTCTTACCCTGACGGTCCTCTACCTTCGATTGCAGAGCTTGAGCCTCTTTCACGATCCTGTCGGTGGCCGTGGCTAACTCCTCCTCCAGGCGCTGATGAGTGGCCTGCCGGCCCTCCTCCAGTTCCCCGACTTTCTCAGCCACCTCCTGCTCTAGCTCATCTTTTTGCCCCTGGATCTCCTTCTCCAGGTTAGCCTGTTCCAGGGCCAACTCCTCTTCGAGACGACGAAGAGCTTTCTGCCGCGCCTCCTCGTCTACCTCGGTGATGATGTACTGAGCAAAGTAGAGGACGCGATCCAGGTGCCGCCGTGAGATGTTCAGCAGTTTCCCCATATAGCTGGGCACGCGCCGCGTATACCAGACGTGGGCCACCGGAGCTGCCAGTTCGATGTGTCCCATGCGCTCCCGCCGAACCAAGGAGCGAGTTACTTCCACTCCACATTTGTCACAGATTATGCCCTTGTAGCGCACGTTTTTGTATTTGCCGCAATAGCACTGCCAATCCCTGGTAGGCCCGAAGATGGCCTCACAGAAGAGGCCGTCCTTCTCAGGCCTCAGCCGGCGGTAGTTGATGGTCTCCGGCTTGGTCACTTCGCCATAGGACCAGGAACGTATCTCGTCCGGCGAAGCCAGGCTGATGCGCAACGCGCTGAAATCTTTTACATCCAAGATGTCTCCTCCTAGTTGGATATTAGTTATTGGCTATTGATCGCGAGTTGTCAGGTATTTGGCAGTGGTCTCCATGCAGCGATGGCCCAACAGGCGCGACACGAGCGAAATATCCCCCGTGTCCGCCAATGTGGACACCGCAAAAGTGTGCCGCAGGGCGTGGGCCGATACATCCTCCAGGCCAGCAGATTGGGTGTAGACACGTATCAGCCGCTGCACCGTGCGTTTGGAAATGCAGTTACCCTCTTGGCTGAGAAACAGGTTCTCGGTACTCGTCGAGGGAGGTCTGATCCGCAGATAGTCCCTCAGGGCAGCACAAGCCAGGGAATTGAGAGGCACTTGGCGGCGTCTATTGCTATTGCCTTCGCGAGGGTTTCCGCCCCCCACCAGTAGCATACCCTCTCCATTGCCCTGCAGTCGGACATCAGACAGGCGCAACCTCGTCAACTCTCCCAGCTTGATCCCCGTTTGGAGCAACAACTGGACGATAGCGTAGTCGCGCTTTACCAGGCTGGGCCGCCCTTCTTGTACTGCCTGAAGAAGGCCGGCAACCTCCCCAGAAGCCAGGGCACGAGGCGGGTTTGGCCCAGATCTCGGAATCAACCGCACCTCGGATGCGGGATTGCTCTCCGTCAGGCCGGTTTCCATGGCAAAACTGTAGAATTTGCGAACAGCCTGCAGGCGCCGATTGATCGTGGCAGTGGTCCACCCCTCGTTGGTCTGCATGTGACGGCGATATTCCCGGATGTCGTCAGGCATCAACTTCAACAGGTAAGATGCCGCCCCCTTGACACCGGCGTGCCAACGAGCAAAAGTTCTCAGGTCGGCCAGGTAGTTCACAATGGTTGCTGACGCCAGAGCCGACCGCGCCAAGTGCTCTTCAAATCGGGTTAACAGTTCTTCGACGTTCTCAGCCACTAGCCCATACCTCTGGTCTCCATAAGCGCAAAAAGAGCGACTGAGATTGCAACTCCCATCGCTCTGAGACCATGGCGGAAACCCTCACTATAGTCATTTTATACGCAATAATTATACGCCTTTCAGCCGAAATTGTCAAATCGCTTCGACGCCCACCATTGACCGCAGGTAGGTTTCGATGAAACCATCCAAGTCCCCGTCAAGGACTGCTTCGGCGTTGCCCGTTTCGTGACCAGTACGCAAATCCTTGACCATTTTGTAGGGGTGCAGCACATAGGAACGGATCTGGTTGCCCCAGCCAGCCTCGACGTGCTTGCCTTTGAGGCGCGACTGTTCCGCCTCCTGCTTCTCTTGCTCCAGATCGAAGAGGCGGGCCCGCAGGATCTTCATGGCCGTCTCCCGATTCTGGGCCTGCGAGCGCTCGTTCTGGCAAGTGGCAATTATTCCCGTCGGCAAGTGGGTGATGCGCACGGCTGAGCTGGTCTTCTGCATGTGCTGCCCACCTGGCCCACTGGAGCGGAAGGTGTCAATTTGCAAGTCATCAGCGTTTATATCCACTTCGATCTCCTCCCCGATGTCGGGCCAGACCTCCACCAGGGCAAAGGAAGTGTGTCGTCGGTGAGCAGCATCAAAGGGGGAAAGGCGCACCAGGCGGTGGACGCCTTTTTCTGCCTTCAGATAGCCATAGACGTAATCTCCTTCAATGCTGACGATAGCCCTTTTTAGACCTGCCTCCTCACCCGACATGCTGTCCAGGATGCCGATCTGGTAGCCGCGTCCCTCGGCCCAGCGCAGGTACATCCTGAGCAGCATCTCTGCCCAATCCTGGGCCTCGGTGCCGCCCGCCCCGGCGTGGATGGCCAGGATGGCGTCGTCCTTGTCGTAGGGGCCTGAAAGCAGCAGCCAGAACTCCAGGCGCTCCAACTCAGCTTTGATGGTCTCGACTTCGCCGGCTATGTCGCCAGCCATGGCCTCATCCTCGTCAGCAATGGCCAAATCGAAGAGAATCTCAGCATCGGCCACCCGCCCTGTCAGTCCCGCCCAGGTCTCTACCTCCTCATTGAGAGAGGCCAGCTTCCGCATCGCGGCCTGGGCCTCATCTGGATGATCCCAGAAATCTGGCTTGGCCGCCCGCTGCTCCAGCCGCGTTATCTCCTGCTCTTTGCTGGCTAGGTCAAAGACGCTCCTTCATCTGTTCGATGCGCTGCTTCAACTCGTTTAGCTTGCTTCTTAATTCCTCCATGGACTACTGACCTCCCAGTTCTCTCAGGCACGAGTGATAAGTCAACGAGTTACGAGTCGCCCGTTACCTCATTCCTCGTTAACACATCACCTCATTGCCCCTCTCTACCCGCTGAACAGCCCTTCCACGAAGTCCTGGGCGTCAAACTCGGCCATGTCACCCATACCCTCGCCGGTGCCCACGAAGCGGATGGGCAGGCCCAGTTCCCTGGCAATGGCGAAGACAACGCCCCCTTTGGCCGTGCCATCCAGCTTGGCTAAAAAGATGCTTGTCACCTCCACGTCGTTCTTGAAGTGCTTGGCCTGGGCGAGGGCATTCTGCCCAGTGGTGGCATCCAGCACCAGGAGGGTTTCGTGGGGTGCTTGGTGCACCTGCTTGGCCGCCACGCCACGCACCTTCTTGAGCTCCTGCATCAGGTTGTACTTGGTGTGCAGACGGCCAGCGGTATCAACGATGAGAATATCCGCCCCACGAGATCGAGCGGCCCGGATAGCGTCGTAGACCACGGCTCCCGGATCGGCCCCCGGCTGATGGGCGATGACGGTGCAGCCAGTCCGCTGCCCCCAGATCTTGAGCTGATCAATGGCTGCCGCCCGGAAAGTGTCGGCCGCGCCGAGGATGACTTTTCTGCCCTGCTCCTGGTAATAATGCGCCAGCTTGGCGATGCTGGTAGTCTTGCCCGAACCATTGGTTCCCACCACCAGGACGACCGTGAGCAAACGTGGCTCATTGATGCTCCCGGGAGGGCCGCTGTCCAACATGGCTACCAGTTCCTCTTTGAGCATTCCTTCCACGGATCTGGCATCACGCACTCGCTCTTTGGCGACGCGCTCTCGCAGCCTTTCCACAAGCTCGACTGTGGTGTTAACCCCCACGTCGGCCTGGATCAATAGCTCCTCCAACTCCTCCCAAAGCTCCTCGGTGACCTCGTTGGCCCCAAACAGACCAGCGACCCGCCCGAAAAAAGACTGGCGGGTGCGCGTCAAACTGTCCTTTATCTTTTTTGAGCGACCGAACATGACCAAGTTTACCTCCAGCGATATTATACTACAAAGAGGCAATTATGACAAAGATGAGTGCGACCAGACGACGCGAATGGTGTTGCTATTCTTGAGTTAAAAGTGTACTTGTGGTATAATCTCGCTTGGGAGGATCACAAATGCAGTTGACGCATCTGGATGAGAAAGGCCGCGCCCACATGGTGGACGTAGGCAGCAAGCCCGACACCGAGCGAGTGGCGGTGGCTAATGGCGAGATCACCATGCGCCCTGAGACGCTGGCCCTGATCCAGGAGCGAGGCATACCAAAGGGCGACGTGCTGGCCGTGGCCCAGGTGGCTGGCATCATGGCCGCCAAACGCACCCACGCCCTAATCCCCATGTGCCACCCCCTGCTCCTGACCCACGTGGCCGTCGAGTTCGAGCCCCACGAGGCGGAGAACCTCATTGAGATCACCGCCACGGTGAAGACCACGGGCAAGACGGGTGTGGAAATGGAGAGCCTGACCGCCGTCGCCGTGGCCGCCCTGACCATCTACGACATGTGCAAGGCCGTGGATCGGGCCATGCACATCACCAATGTCCGCCTGGTCCGCAAGAGCGGAGGCAAGAGCGGGGAGAGAATACTGGAAAGGATTTGAAACGTTGAAAGGAACTATCGTCGCTGTCTGCACCAGCAAAAAGAAGGGGATACGCAAAAAGAACGTGGGGGAAGCCGAGTTGAAAGTGGATTGGGGCATCGTTGGCGACGCCCACGCCGACGACTGGCACCGCCAGGTGAGCCTGTTGGCCCTGGAGAGTATCGAGAAGATGCAGGCTCTGGGCCTCAACGTCGGGCCAGGCAGCTTCGCCGAGAACCTCACCACTCAGGGCCTGGACCTCCTCGCCCTGCCCATCGGCTCGCAGGTGCGAGTCAGTGACGAGGTCACACTGGAAATCACCCAGCACGGCAAGATCTGCCACGACCGCTGCGCCATCTACCACCAGGTTGGCGATTGCGTCATGCCCCGCGAGGGCATTTTTGCCAGGGTTATCAAGGGCGGCCAGGTTAAGGCAGGCGACGCAATCGAGACCATGGAGGCCAATGATTAGCTATGAATCTACATTGCTTATCCTGCCAACGAACATATCCTCACGACACCCACCAATGGCGCTGCGAGTGCGGCGGCGTCTTCGAGTTGGAGGGCGCCCCTGGCTTCGCCCAGGATAAGATCGAGACGGGCGATTTCAGCCTGTGGCGCTATCGGGCCATGCTGCCGGTGAAGTATGAAGACGGCATTATATCTCTGGGCGAAGGCCTCACTCCTCTGGTCGAAACCCAGGTTTATGACGCCAAGATCCACTGCAAACTGGAGTTCCTGAATCCCACGGGGTCTTTCAAAGACCGGGGCACGGCCGTGTTGATCAACGTGCTGAGAGGCCTAGGAGTGACGAGTGTGGTGGAGGACTCCTCGGGCAACGCGGGGGCCAGTCTAGCCGCCTACGCCGCACGGAGCGGGATAGAGACTGAGATATATGTCCCGTCGTATGCCTCACTAAACAAGCTCTCTCAGATCGCCGTCTACGGAGCCAAGCTGGTGAAAGTGGAGGGGACACGAGAGAGAACGGCACAGGTCGTTCAGGAGGCAGCCGCCCAGGGCACCTACTACGCCAGCCACAACTACAACCCCTTCACCCTGGAGGGCCTGAAGACCATCGCCTATGAGATTTGGGAGCAACTGGGCCGGCCCTGTACTTGTCATACAGGACAAGTACGCGCTCCCGACAACCTGGTTCTGCCCGTCGGCCAGGGCAACCTGCTGCTAGGAGCCTACCGCGGCTTCCACGATTTGCTGATGGCTGGCCTGATCAAAAAGCCGCCCCGTCTCTTCGCTATCCAGGCTGCGCCCTGCGCTCCCCTGTACGAAGCTTACAAGCGGGGGCTGGACGATGCCTTCCCCATCGAAAAGAACGAGACCGTCGCTGAGGGCATCAGCACCGCTCGGCCCGTGCGAGGCCGCCAGATCTTAGCCGCGGTGCGGGAGACGGGCGGCGCTGTGCTGGCGGTGAGCGACGAGGAGACGCTGCGCGCCCGTGATGAGCTGGCCCGACGCGGACTTTATGTCGAGCCAACCTCAGCAGTGGCCATCGCTGCGCTGCTGCAACTCCGCGGTCTCATCGGGCCTGAGGAGATCACCATCGTCCCCCTGACTGGGAGCGGACTTAAGAGCCAAGCAACCTAACGGACTAAGCAATTCATCAAGCAACAAGGAGGGTAAAATGAGCATTGAGAACAACCAAGTAGTGATCACGGGCATGGGAACTATCAACCCCCTGGGACTCGATGTGGAGACCACCTGGCGGAACCTCCTGGCAGGCAAATCGGGGGCGGGGCGTCTCACCCATTTCGACCCCTCGCCCTTTTTGACCCAGATCGCCTGCGAGGTCAATGACTTCGACCCCGAAGATTACATGAGCCGCAAGGATGCCCGGCGTCTAAATCGTTACATACAATTCGCCATCGCTTCCACGGCCCAGGCCCTGGAGCAGGCGAAGCTCACCATTGATGAGAACAACGCCGACGACGTGGGCGTGATCATCGGTTCTGGGATAGGCGGTCTTATGACCATTGATCAGGGCTATCACGACTTATTCGAGAAGGGCCCCATGCGGGTCAGTCCTTTGACTGGCCCTATGATGATCGCCAACATGGCAGCGGGGCAGGTAGCCATCACCTTCGGCGCGGCAGGGCCTAACTTCTGCATTGTCTCGGCCTGCGCCACCGGCAGCAACGTCATAGGCGAAGCCTCCGAACTCATCCGCCGAGGCGACGCCGTGGCCGTCATCGCTGGCGGCAGCGAGTCCACTTTCGTACCCTTCGGGATGGCCGCCTTCCACCGCACGGGTGCGCTCTCCCGGCGCAACGATGATCCAGAGCGAGCCAGTCGTCCCTTCGACGCTCAGCGCGACGGCTTCGTCCTCGGCGAAGGTGCAGCCATCCTGATCCTGGAGAGCCTGGAGTATGCCCTGAACCGTGGGGCCAAGCCGCTGGCTGAAATGGTTGGCTACGGGGCTACCTCCGACGCCTATCACATCAGCGCCCCGGCCCAGGATGGAAGGGGAGCCATCAAAGCCATGAAGAGAGCCTTGAAAAAGGCGGGCCTGAAACCAACGGAGGTGGATTACATCAACGCCCATGGGACCTCGACGATTCTCAACGACGTGACCGAGACCAAGGCCATCAAGGCCGTCTTTGGCGACTACGCCTACCAGGTTCCCATCAGCTCCACTAAGTCCATGACCGGCCACCTGATGGGCGCGGCTGGGGCACTGGAAGCCATAGTGTGCGTCAAGACCATCCAGGAAGGTATCATCCACCCCACCATCAACTACGAGTATCCCGACCCAGAGTGCGATCTGGACTACGTGCCCAACGTAGCTCGCCCGGCTGACGTCAAGGTAGCCCTCTCCAACTCCTTCGGCTTCGGAGGGCACAATGCGACCATTGTCATCAAGGCATACGAGCCGTGAAACGTGAAGCGTAATGAATCTATCTGAGTTAGAGAAAACGCTAGGAATTACTTTCAACGATAAGTCACTCTTGCAGCGGGCTCTCACTCACCGTTCCTATCTCAACGAGAAACCCGACTACCCGCTGTCCGACAACGAGCGACTGGAGTTCCTGGGAGATGCGGTGCTCGACTTCCTCACGGCGAAGTACCTCTACAATCGTTTCCCGGAGATAGCAGAAGGGGGGATGACGAGCCTGCGCGCTGCCCTGGTCAAGGGTGAGACGTTGGCCCACTTTGCTGCGGCTCTGAACCTGGGCGAATATCTGCTGCTGAGTCACGGCGAGGCAGAGAGCGGCGGTCGGGAGCGCCAGGCCATCCTCTGCGCCGCCTTCGAGGCGCTGGTGGGAGCCATCCTCCTAGATCAGGGGCTCCAAGCTGCCGAGGGTCTTACCTTGAGGTGCATTGAGCCTGAGATCAGGCACATCCTTGAGGAGGAACTGTACAAAGATGCCAAGAGCATGCTGCAGGAGCTAGCTCAGGCCCAGCTTCAGATAACACCCATCTACCGTACCGTAGCCGAGCGAGGCCCCGACCACGCCAAAGAGTTCACCATCGAGGTGATTATCGGCAACGAGGCCTATGGACGCGGCGTCGGGCATAACAAACAGGTCGCCGAGCAGGCGGCGGCTAAAATGGCCCTGCAGAGAATCAGACCCTTAGGGTTTTGAAAACCCTAAGGGCCTACAATTGACACCGATTCCAATAAGCTGTATAATTTACTGTGAATTAAAGTAAAACAGGGAGAAACGGATTGCGTCTCAAACGTCTGGAACTACAGGGCTATAAGACCTTCGCCACCAAAACGGAGTTCGTGTTCGAGGACGGGATCACAGCCATCGTGGGACCCAACGGCAGCGGCAAGTCGAACATCGCCGACGCCGTACGCTGGGTGCTGGGCGAGCGGAGCTATAGCGCACTGAGGGCCAAGCGCACCGAGGACATGATCTTTTGGGGCAGCGAAAGGCGTTCCCGCCAGGGCATGGCCCAGGTCTCGATCACCCTGGACAATAGCAATGGTTGGCTGCCCGTGGATTACAGCGAGATAACCTTCAGTCGCCGCGCCTACCGCTCAGGCGAGAACGAATACCTCTTGAATGGCAGCCGGGTCAGACTCAAAGATATCACCGAGCTTTTGGACAAAGGTGGACTGGGCCGCCGAACCTACAACGTCATCGGCCAGGGGCTGGTGGACGCCGTCCTGTCGCTGCGGCCCGATGAGCGCCGCGCCATCTTCGAGGAGGCAGCCGGCATCAGCATCCACCAGGCCAAGCGCACGGAGGCCATCAACAAGCTGGAGCAAACCAGGGACAACATCCTCCGGGGCAACGACCTCGTTAACGAGATCGCCCCCCGACTCAGGCGGCTGGAGAAGCAAGCCCAGCGGGCACAGCAGCACGGGGCACTGTCCCAGCAACTGGAGAAACTCTTGGGAACCTGGTACGCTTATCGCTGGCGAAAGGCCCAAACAGCCCTCCGCCAGGCCGAGGCCAGGGCTACGGAGCGCCAAGAGCTATCGCAGGAGCGCGAGGCCGAGCTGGAGGAACTGGAATCGCGGAAAGCTGAATTGAGAGATCAGCAGAGCCAATTGCGGCACAAGCTCAGCGACTGGCACCTGATGGGAACTGACCTGCAGGCCCAGGCAGAGGAGAAAAAGCGGGAGCTAGCCGTAAGCGAGGAACGGCTGCGGCTCCTCAATCAACAGAGCGAGGACATCGCGCAGGAGATAGCATCCCTGGAGGCCAACCGATCGGCTCAACTGGAGAAGGTGGCGGAGGCCCAGGAAGAGCTAATCCGGGCCGAGACTCAGCTCCAAGAGCGACTGATTCATCTACCAAAGGCCCAGGAGCAATTGGAGGCCCGCAAGAGGGAGCGACAGGCCGTCCTGGAGGAGCTGACCGAGGCCCAAGACCAGGCCTTCCAGTTGGCTACCGAAGCCGCCGACCGGCGCAACCGCCTGACGCAACTCTCCGAGCGAAGGGAGGAGCTGGGCCAAGAGGTGGAAGATCACCGCAAGGCCCTGGCCGAACATCAAGCTAAGATGATGGCCCTGCAAGAACAAATCGAGACTCTAAAAGGCGAGTTAGAGGCCATTGAAGCCGAGGCCGATTCACTGATCCTTCAAAAGCAGGAGATAGAGCAAGAGAACGAGGCATCGCGAGAACGCCAGGTTCAGTTGCAGGCCGCCCTGGCCAGGATCAAGCAAGAGGAGACTGGGCTGCAGGCCCGCTACGATTTGCTGGAGAGGATGAGGCAAGAGGAATCAGGCTACTACGCTGGTGCGGATACGGTGCTCCAGGCGGCCAGGGACGGTCGGCTGAGCGGTATCGTTGGCCCAGTGGCCAGCTTGATACAGGTGCCCGCCGAGCTGGACACGGCCATCGAAGCGGCTTTGGGTCCGCATCTGCACGACGTCGTGGTGGAAACCCTGGCCGACGCCGGGGCAGCCATCCAGTTCCTGAAGCGGACCAGAGGGGGGCGAGCCACCTTCCTGCCGTTGGACAGAATCAGTGGATCTAAAATCGCTCCAAGTGGATTGTCAAATCCCCGCTTTGGGCCTGGGTCTGGCGATCCAAACCGAGCAAAATTGGATCTGCTGAGCATCACGGCCACCGAGAAACCCAGCCCGCCCGTCACCGGGGTTGAGGGCGTCATCGGCCCAGCCGTTGATTTGGTGAAATTCGAGCAGAGGCTAGCCCAGGTGGGGCACTGCCTGCTGGGGCAAACCATCATCGTCCGTGATTTCGAGACCGCCCTGCGCCTGCTGGCTCGCTTCAGTTCCCTCAGCATAGTGACTCTGACCGGTGAGGTCATCGGCGCCGACGGGCCCGTCACCGGCGGGCCGGCGCGAGGCCGAGGCAGGGGCATACTGGCCCGCGAACGAGAGTGGCGCGAGCTGCCCCAACACCTGGCCGAGGCCCAAAAACGCCGCTCCGATTTGGAGAAGAAGTGTCAGGCCGAGGAGGCCGACCAACGCCATTTGCTGGAGAAGCTGGCGAGCTTGGGGAAGAAGGAAGACGAGATCAAAGCGAGGGAGGGAGTCAAGCTAGAGAAACTAGCCTCTCAAGAGCGACAGACCGAACTCCTGGGCCAGGAGATGGGATGGCGGCGGACCATAGAGAATCAACTGAAGACCGAGACGGGAGCCCTGGGCGAAAAAGAAACACTGCTCACCGAGGAACTGGAAGGTCTAGAAGAGGAGGAGACAAAAACTCAACAGCGTATCCTGGCCTTAAAGGCGCGCCTGGACACTCTGAGTGTCGAGGAGCTAGAGACGAGGCTGGCCGAATTGAAGACCGCCATAGCTGTGGCCAAGCAAGCCCGCGAGGACCAGAGGACTGTCTGGCAGAACTTGCAAGCCGGTTTGATCCAATTGGATGAGCAGGTATCGGCCAAGAAGGAGAAGGAAGCACAACTGACGGCGGAAAGTCGGGATCTGGTCACCCGGATCGAGGATCTACGACTTGGCTCCAGGGAACTGCTGCATCAAATCCAAGCCGTGGCCCAGCTCGTCGAGCCAAGCGAGGCAGAGCTGGGCGCTTTGGAGAGCGAGCAAGTTGATCTGGAAAATACAGAGACTCGACTTCGGCCCTTGCTCCGCGAATACGAAAGCCGGCAGGGTCAAACCGTGCTGAAGGTGGAGCGTCGCAAAGACGAGCTGACCAGCCTGCTGCACCAGATCGAGAATGACCTGGGCCCTTCGGCGGAGTTTACACTGAGCGCAATCGAAGCGCTCAGGACAAGCCTGGTGGAGATGGAGACCGACGACCATGTCCCCCCGCTGTCCCCCAGCGAAGAGCCGCCGCCCGGCCTGAAAGAGGAGATCAGACAACTGAGGGCGCAAATCAAGCGCCTGGGTCCGGTCAATCCCAACGCGCCCGCAGAATACGAGGAGATTCTGGAGCGCTATAGATTCCTCACGGCTCAGGCCGGGGATTTGGAAGAGGCGGCCGGGGATCTCCGCCAGGTGATCGGCGAGCTGGACGAATTGATGAAGAGAGACTTCAAAGAGACGTTCGAGGCGGTGCGCAGGGAGTTCGAGGAGTATTTCGTGTCGCTGTTCGGCGGAGGTGCAGCCGAGTTAATACTTACCGAGCCCGACGATTTGATGGAGACGGGAGTTGACATAGTAGCCCGGCCGCCGGGGCGACGGAAGCAAAGCCTGACAATGCTGTCCGGCGGGGAGAGAGCCCTGACGGCAGTGGCCCTGATCTTCGCCATCCTGAAGACCAGCCCCACTCCCTTCTGCTTCTTGGACGAAGTGGACGCTACCCTGGACGAAAGCAACGTCGGCCGCTTTCGGGATGCGCTGAAAGAGCTATCGGAGCGCACTCAATTCATCGTCATCACCCACAACCGGGGAACCGTCGAGGTAGCAGACACCATCTACGGCATCGCCATGGGCGAGGACAGCATCTCTAGAGTCATCTCCCTGAAGTTGAACGATGTTGTGCGGGAATAAATCCCCCATGGCACCAACTTTGCTTTTACCCTCACCGCACTTTCCGCGTATAATCGGGTAACAGGATGGGGGACACGATGGGGTCCTCTATCCCCGCCTCCTCCAGCTTTTTGTTCCACTCATCCACGTGGGCCAGGGTCAGTTTGCCTGGCCCCACCTCTTTGGACCGGAGGGCGGCGGCCCGGCCAGCGCGACGGCCAAAGACGGTGATCTCCAACAGCGAGTTGCCCATCAGACGGTTGCGACCGTGCACGCCGCCGGAGATTTCACCTGCGCCGTACAGATTGGGGATTCCGGGAATGGCCCCGTCGGGCCTCAAGAACACCCCGCCGTTTTGATAGTGCAACGTCGGATAGACCAGCATGGGCTGTTTGGTGATGTCAATGTCGAAGCGCTTGAACTGGCGCACCATGGCCGGCAGCTTGGCCTCAATGGTGCCCGGGCCGTGAATGATGTTGATCATCGGTGAGTCCAGCCACACCCCCAGCATCCCCGAAGGCGTCTCCACTCCCTTGCCCCGTTCCACACACTCCCGGATGAGAGCCGAAGCCTCAACGTCGCGGGTCTCGCGGGGGTAGACGAACTGCTCCCCGTCAATGTTGCACACCTGGGCTCCCAGGCCCCTCACTTTCTCAGTCACTAATTGCCCCACGATCTGCTCCGGGTAAGCGGCGCCGGTGGGGTGATATTGCATCGTGTCCTGGTGAAGGAGTTTGGCCCCTACGCGATAGGCCAGGATCAGCCCGTCGCCGGTGGCCCCGTAGTGATTGGTGGTGGCAAAGCCCTGGTAGTGCAAGCGCCCGCTGCCGCCGGTAGCGATGATGGTGCACCCGGCCCGCACGACTAAGTGCTCGCCCGTCTCCATGTTCTGCAGGATAGCCCCCGCCACCTGGCCCTTGTCGTCCATGAGAAGCTCAAGGGCCGACGCGAACTCCAGAACGGTGATGTCGTCGGGATAGCTGCGCACCTCGTCGCGCAGGACGCGCATGATTCCCGCGCCGGAGTAGTCCCTGGCCGAGTGCATCCGCTTGCGGGAGGTGCCGCCACCGTGGATGCTCACCATGGTGCCATCGGGCTCCTTATCAAACATGACGCCCAAACCCTCAAGCCACTTGATGGCCAGGGGAGCGTCCATCACCAAAGCTTCCACAAGATCGGGATCGTTTACAAAATGGCCACCGCCCATAGCATCCAAATAGTGGATCGCGGGCGAATCGTTGGGCTTGTCGGCAGCCTGGATGCCCCCCTGGGCCATCATGCTGTTGGCATCGCCCAGACGGAGCTTGGTGGCCACGATGACGCCAGCGCCATTCTCCCGAGCCAGCAGGGCCGCCGAAGCGCCAGCCCCGCCACCACCGATGATGAGCACATCGGTGTCGTAGTCTATTTGGGTCAAGTCCAAAGCGTCAGACGCCAGATGGCAGCGGCCTTCCAGGACCTCCACCAGCTCGTTGGGGGCCTTCTCACCCTTGCTCGGCCCCACCCGGATCTCGCGAAAGCCTTCGGTCCGATAATCAGGGTGGAACTTTTCCAGCACCTCTTGCTTCTGTTCAGGCGTCATCATAGGGAAGGTCTCTTGCAAACGCCCCGGTCGAGTGGCCTCCACCTTCTTGATGGACTCGCGCATTTCAGGTATATAGCTCATAACGCATCTCCTTAATCCGGCTCGATATCCCGCTCATTGTATCTCTGGCGCACTTCCTCTTCGCCCAGGGACTTCATCTCCCTCAAAGATTCATCGAACTCGCCAGCCTCGATCTCTGCCACCCGCTCGATCAGATGCCTGGCTTTGGGAGCCAAGTATTTGCCGTAGAGGCGGCGGCAGAGGATGGCGATGTTGTACTGCACTTCCTCGGCCGGGCAGCGAGCCGCGCAGAGGCCGCACATGATGCAGTCGAAGGATTTATCGGCGACGGCGGCGATGTTGCCTCGCATGGCCTCGGCCATGTAGTCCTTGACATCCAAATCCTGGGGGCAAGATTTGGTGCACGTGCCGCAGCTCAGGCAGCGCAGTAGCTCAGGATAGAGCTTGACCAGGGTTCCAAAAGTCGGCTCCAGCTCATCCAACCTATAAGGGGGCCGCTCGGCAGGGAAGAAGGGGATCTGGGCGATGTACATCTCGGGCTCCGCAACCGCCTGGCAGGCCAGGGCGACCTTGAGCCTGTAGTCACCCGCCGTACGATAGACGGTGGCACAGGCCCCGCAGAAGCCCGCCCGGCAGCCCGCTCCCCGCACCAGCCTATAGCCAGCGTACTCTATGGCCTTCATGATGGTCAGGCCAAGAGGAACCTCGTACCTCTTGCCCATGATGTAAACAGGAATCAGTTCTTCAGTCATTGCAAGACCTCCAGCAAATCAGCAATTCAATGAATCAACAAATCGGCGAATCCGAGGCATGGCAAAAGAGTCCCTCGCAAAACAGCAGCACGCACAGCTAAGCCACCGTGCCGAGAGGGCATGAATCTGAGCCCACAGAGCTTTGTTCTTTCAGCGTCGAGCTAAAGCTCGGCGCTCGGCTAGATCTCCCGCACGTCCACGATTTCCATACCCAGAGCTTCCATGGCCGATACCAATTCGTCCTGACCCACCTCTGAGACCTTCACTGTGATCAAGCGATTGGTGGAATCCTCTCCCACGAAGGTCCCCAGGCTGATCACGTTGCCACCCATTTCAGCTATCTCGCGGGTGATGGTAGCCAGCATACCCTTCTGCTCCGGGACAAGCATGGTTAGCCTAATCCCCTTCTCCCTGGCCCCGAGGAGTTCCAGGAAGATACAGAAGAGGTTCGTCTCGGTGATGATGCCCACCAACTTGTCATCGCGCATCACGGGCAGACTGCCGATCTTGTTGTCGGCCATGATGCGGGCCGCCTCCTCCAGCGGAGTGTACTCGGTGGCGGTGATCACATCCTTGCACATCACGTCCTGCACCTTGATCTTGGAGATAAGGTAGTGCAGCTCGTGGATGCTCAACGACGTGGCTGGCGAGGGGGAGACGTACAACAAGTCTTTCTCGGTAATAATGCCCACCAGCTTGCCCTTCTTGTCCAACACGGGCAACCGGCGCACCTTTGACTCCCGCATGAGCTTCAAGGCATCCTCGATGGGGGTATCGGGAGCAGTGGTAATCGGGCGCTTGGTCATCCTTTCACCTACTAACATTTTTACACCTCCTTATTGGTCTGTTAGTCCTTACCTTTGAGCTTTGAGATTCACAGCGCAGCTTCTACCATCGCCAACACCTGCCCGGTGGTGAAGTTCCGCACCGCTGATGCCTTGTTGGGACAGGCCACCACGCAAGCGCTGCACCCCTGACAGAGGGCCACGTTGACTGTGGCCAGATTCCTCCAGGGATGCATCTCGCGGGCCTCGTAGGGACAGGCTTCTATGCACAAGCCGCAAGCGGAGCACAACTCCTCGTCCACGTAGGCGATGATGGGCTCCTGCACCATCTCCCGCTGGGAGAAGAGGGAAAGCACCTTGGCCGCCGCGCCGCTGGCCTGAGCTATGGTCTCAGGTATGTCCTTGGGAAACTGGGCCGCACCTGCCAGGTAGACGCCCGCCGTCAGGCTCTCCACGGGGCGTAGCTTGGGGTGGGCTTCGCTGAAGAAGCCGTGCTCGTCGGTGGCCACCCGCAAGCGCTGACCCAGGTCTTTGGCCCCCTGGCTAGGTACGGTGGCCGTGGCCAGCACCACCAGGTCGGCTGCCACCTCTACCGTCTTGCCAGTTAGTGTATCCGCCCCCCAAACCACTACCCTTCCATTCTCCTGGAAGACCTTCGACACTTTGCCCCGCAGATAAAGCACATCGTACTGTTCCATGGCTTGCTGCACGAACTCCTCATGGCCCTTGCCAGCGGAGCGAATGTCAATGTAGAAAACGTAGGCCTGTCCCTCGGGCACCTGGCGCTTGTACATGATGGTCTGCTTGGCCACGTACATACAGCAGACTTTGGAACAATAGGGCTTATGCAGCTCTGGGTCGCGGGAGCCGGCGCACTGTACCCAGACGACCTCCTGGGGTACCTTCCCATCCGAAGGCCGGCGAATCTGCCCACCCATGGCCAACAGCCGTTCGAACTGCAAGCCATCAACGACATCGGGGCATTGGCCTCCGCCGTACTGGCCCAGTTTCTCCTTGGGGTAAAGGTCATAGCCCGTGGCAACGACGATGGCGCCCACGTCGTAAACTCGTACATTCGGGATTCGTAAATTCGTAGATTCTGACGAGTCTACGAATTCCGAGTTTACGGATTTACGAACCTTGACAATGAAATTGCCGACGTAGCCACCGAGTTCCTCCACCTCGGCCTCGGTAATGACCTGGATGTTGGGATGTTGTGTCACGGCCTCAATCGTGGAAGCCAACAGATCTGGCGCAGTGTCGAAGTTGAGGTAGGCGCCGGAGAGCTCGCCCATGCGCCCGCCCAGGTATGACTTCTTTTCGACCAAAATCACCGGATAGCCGGCCTCGGCGATGTCCAGCGCGGCCTGCAGGCCAGCAATGCCGCCCCCGATGACCAGGGCTCTCTTGACCAGAGGCAGAGTCAAGGGCACCAGAGACTCATCGTAGCGCACCTTCTCAACAATGGTCTTGATGATCTCAATGGCTTTATCGGTCGCCTCGTCAGGTTGTGACTGATGCACCCAGGCACATTGCTCTCGTACGTTAGCGATCTCGCACAAATAAGGGTTCAACCCAGCCGTGGCCGCTGCCTTGCGGAAAGTGACCTCGTGCATGGTTGGTGAGCAAGCGGCGACAATTATCCCATCCAGATTATGCTCGGCGATGGCTTCTTTGACGAGATCCTGCCCTGGCTCGGAACACATGTATGTATAGTCCATAGAGTAGGCCACACCCGGATAGCCGCGTATCTCCTCAACCACTCGTTTGGGGTCCACCGTGCCGGCGATGTTTAGACCACAGTGGCAGATGAAAACGCCGATTCTACTCATTCAGTTCGCTCCCAAGCTTACCTGAACAAGTTCAGGGTTCCTCGTTCGTAAGTTCAATCCCATGCCTCGCCCCCACTGGCTTCCCAATTCACCCTCCCCTCGGCAACGACGCCCATCTTGCGCAACGCCCGATACAACCGCTCCTCCCAGATGTCGCCGTGGAGAAGCTCTTGCACATCCCGCGCCCGCATCAAGCGCTCCCAGGTGGTGATGATAAAAGTGATGCGCCGCCACTTCTGGCTCGTGATGGGCTGGGGCAACCGCTTGAGTTCCCCAAGGCGGATTCGGTAGTACTCCTCCTGAGCCCGGGGATGAAGTGCTTCCTGGGGCAAAAGCTCAACGCGCTTGACGATTTCCCACTCTTGGGCCTCGGCCCAAGAGTTGATGGCCCAGGCCTCCTCTCCGAAGACCTTGGTCTGATAGAAGGCCAGGACGGGGGCGTTGATGGCCCTGGTCGGGGCGCGCCTGGCGGGTATGCGATACCAGTGCTCGTCCCTGACGATGGTGAAATCCCGCGAGTTGTTGATGATGGCCACCAACACCGTGGCATAAGGGCCGAATTCCTGCCTCAAGATGAACTCCATCTGGCGAACAGCGACAGCACTTTGGCTGCCGCGCCGCTTCCCTGGGCCACGGTTTCGGGGATGTCCTTGGGCCCCAGTCCCGCCCCAGCGACAAAGATGCCAGGCCGCACGGTCTCCAGAGGGTGCATATTCCCATCGGCCTCGGCGTAGAATCCGCACTCGCCGGTCTCTATGCCCAGCATCCGCCCCAATTCCCTGGCTCCATCCTTGGGCACCGCGGCTGTGGCCAGAACGACCAGATCAGCCGCCACCTCCAGGGGCAGGCCGCTCAAAGTGTCGGTCCCCCAGACGATGACCTTGTCGCCATCCTGGAAGACCCTGGACACCTTGCCCCGCAGGTAGAGCACCCGATCCTCCTCCATCGCCCGCCGCACGAACTCCTCGTAGCCCTTGCCACCAGCGCGGATGTCAATGTAGAAGACGTAGGCCTGGCCGTCGTGAACTCGATGCTTGTAGAGCATGGCGTGCTTGGCGGTATACATGCAGCAGAATTTGGAGCAATATGGCACGCCGAGCTCAGGGTCGCGGGAGCCCGCGCACTGGACGAAGACCACCTCTTTGGGGACCTTGCCATCGGAAGGACGCTTCACCTGGCCAGCCGTAGGCCCAGAGGCCGAAATCAGACGCTCGAAGGCCAGCCCATCAATGACATCTGGTATCCTACCGTAGCCGTACTGACCCAAGCCATCTGCTGGATATAGATCGTAGCCCGTGGCTACGATTATTGTCCCCACCCGTTCCTCGACGGTGTATTCCCTCTGCTCGAAGTCAATGGCCTCCACTGGACAGACCTTCTCGCAGACACGGCACCTGCTCCGGACGAAATAAATGCAGTTTTCGCGGTCAATGACCGGCTTATTGGGCACCGCCTGGGGCGATAGGATGTAGATAGCCTTACGCTTGCCCATCCCACGCTCAAACTCCGAGGCCACTCGCTGGGGGCACTTCTCCTGGCACACTCCACAGCCTGTGCAGGGGTCCCACTTCACGTAGGCCGGCTTCCGCCTGATTCGGACACGGAAATCCCCAACATCGCCCTCGAATGATTCCACCTCCGAGTACGTCAGGAGCTTGATGTTCTCGTGGTGACCTATCTCCACTGTGCGCGGGGTCATGATGCACTGAGCGCAGTCCAGCGTGGGGAAAGTCTCCGCCAGTTGAGCCATCCGCCCGCCGATGGAGGGGAGCTTGTCCACCAGCACCACCTGGTATCCCGAGTTGGCGATATCCAGCGCGGCCTGCATCCCGGCGATGCCCGCACCTATGATTAGAGCCCTTCTATACAGCGTTTCCGCTTTCTCACCCAATTCCCTATACACTCATCCGCTCGAGTTCCGCTATGAATTCTTCCAAACTGCAACCTTCACCGCGTGCGTAAACCTCTCGTGCCTCTCACACTCGCCTGGCGAATTCCTCATCGTGCTCGTATTCCAAGCCTTCCACGTCCTCCAAAAGATCCACCATGGTATGGGCCTCACATAGGCGATTGAAATCGCACCTGTGAGGGCACTTCGCGCCGGCCGTCCACCTGCGTGGGCGGAGTTTTGCGACTGCGCAGGCAGTCGCCCGGCGCTTGAGCGCCCCCTAGTGCTGATTTCAATCGGTGACTAAGAGCCATCAGACCATTTGGCTAACAATGGCCGTGGATCAACGTAGTGACGATCCAACTCAAAGCCATCGCTATCCAGACCAAGGGCGATGCCCAAAAGCTGGGTGAAATACAGAACAGGAATGGGCTGGAAGCCAGCGTGCCGGTTGCCCATGGCCTTCTGCCTCTTGTCCAGATTGAACTGGCAGAGGGGACAATTGGTCAACACCAACTCAGCCCCGCTCCGCTGGGCTGAGGACAGGATGGTGTAACTCATCTCCGCCGTCACCTGGGCCGACTTGATCGCCAGATAGGCTCCGCAGCACTCTCCCCTGTGGGAATAGTCCACCGCCTCAGCCCCCAACGCTGTCATCAGGTCGTCTAGCGCGCGGGGATTCTCTGGGTCGTCGTAAGCCACTTCATCCGGAGGGCGGAGCACCATGCAGCCGTAGTAAGCAGCGACCTTCAGCCCCGAAAGAGGCTTCTTGACCGCATCTTTGATCTTGGCAAATCCGATGTCATCGCGCAATATCTGCAATAAATCGAGAACTTCCAGGTCGCCGCTGTAGTCTGCCTCCAGGAAGAAGTTGAGCTTCTCCCGGCTGTCCTCGTCCTCGCGGATAACCCTGTTGGTGCGCTTGAGGACATTGTAGCAGGTGGAGCAAGCCACCGCCAGCCGCTGTCCTGCCTGTCGCGCGCTGATCAGCACCTGAGCCGGCCCGGCCAAATCCAACATGTTATCAACCAGCAGAGGGAACGTGGCTCCACAGCAATTCCATTCTGCCAACTCAACCAGTTCCAGGCCCAGTGCTCTGGCCGAAGCTCTCGCCGAATTGTCGAAGCCCTTGCCTTTGGTGTTCAGGGTACAGCCGGGGTAGTAGGGTATTTCCATTTTGTCTCCCAATCTGCCAGCTACGAAGTATACTTGCGGAACCCACCGATGAAAGCCTGCTGGGGGAATTCGGCCAGCTCTTCGGGATGGATGGCTCTGATGTCCAGGTAATCGCCACCTCGTTGGAGCGCTATCTCCCGCAGGGCCTCCATGATGCGCGAGAGGTCAACCCCTTTGGGGCAGCGGGCGTAGCAAGTTTGACAGGCAGCGCAGAACCAGATGGTCTCCGACTCCAGCGCCTCCTCTACCTGGCCCAACTGCACCAGGCGGATGACCTGGCTGGGCAGCATGTCCATGGCGAAGGCCACCGGGCAGCCCGCCGAGCACGCGCCGCACTGATAACAAGCTAACAGGTCCTGCCCGCTGATCTCCTCGATCCGGCGCACCAGATCGTTCCTAAGCACCTCTGCCGATAGCCTTATCCTCATCCCGCCTCCTGACGAAGAGGGCAACCACAAGTGATTGCCCCTACTCCTCCACCCGATACTTCGCTTTCCCCGTCTCGTAGGCATCCCCACCGTAGATGTCATTGACCACGATGGCCGGGAAGTCCTCCACTCTCAGCTTGCGCAGCGCCTCTGTGCCCAGATCCTCGTAGGCGATGACTTCGGCCTCTTTGATGCTATCGGCGATGAGGGCCGCCGCCCCGCCGATGGCTGCGAAGTAGACAGCCTTGTGCTTCTTCAACGCCTCCCGCACCTCAGGGCCACGGTTGCCCTTGCCAATCATGCCTTTTAGCCCCAGCTCCAACATGCGTGGGGCGTAGGGGTCCATGCGATAGGACGTCGTCGGGCCAGCGGAGCCGATGGGCCGCCCCGGCCTGGCTGGCGAAGGCCCCATGTAGTAGATGATCTGCCCCTGGGGATCCAGGGGCAATTCCTCACCCGCATCCAGGGCGGCGATCATCCGCTTGTGCGCCGAGTCGCGCCCCACGTAGATGGCGCCCGTAATCTCCACCGCGTCGCCAGCGTGCAACTGCTCGATGACCTCATTGGTCAAGGGTGTGGTAATCTTCATGGCGTTCTCCTCAATGTCCGTAAATTCGCAAACTCGTAGATTCGTAGATTCGGATCTACGAACTTACGAATCTCGAATCTGCGAACTACAGCACTGCTTCCTTGTGCCGCGCGCTGTGGCACTGGATGTTTACCGCCGCCGGCATGCTGGCGATGTGACAGGGGAAGGTCTCGACGTGGACGGCCAGGGCAGTAACTCTTCCCCCCAAGCCCTGCGGGCCGATGCCCAGACTGTTCACCCGCTTCAGTATCTCGGCCTCCAGTGCGGCCACCTCAGGGTCGGGATTGGGCGACCCCAGCGGACGCAGCAGCGACTTCTTGGCGATGAGGGTGGTCTGATCAATGGTGCCGCCGATGCCGACCCCCACGATGACGGGCGGACAGGGGTTGGCTCCAGAATTCTCTACACACTCGACCACCCAATCAATGATCCCCTGCCTGCCGGCCGCCGGCGAGAACATCTTGAGATAGCTCATGTTCTCGCTGCCGCCGCCCTTGGGGGCCACAATGATCTTCAGCTCGTCGCCTGAGACGATCTCGGTATGGATCACCGCCGGGGTGTTGTCCCTGGTGTTCACCCTGGCCGAGAAGGGCTTGTCCACCACCGACTTACGCAGGTAGCCATCTCGATAGCCCTGGCGCACTCCCTCGTTGATGGCCTCGTAGAGGTCGCCGCCCACGACGTGAACTTCCTGCCCCAGCTCAAGGAACACTACCGTGAGGCCGGTATCCTGGCACAGCGGCAGCTCTCCCTGGGCGGCGATGTCAGCGTTTTGGAGGATCTGATCCAGCACCGCCTGCCCTACCGGCGAGACCTCCTTCTCGCGAGCATTTCGCAGGGCGTCCAGCACATCCTCGCCCAGGTAATAGTTCGCCTCAATGCAAAGACGAGCCACCTCTTGAATTATCTGTTCGGTACTTACCTCTCTCACTCTTCGATCTCCTTTGCCTGGGATACAAAAGGGACACCTCAAACACGGGCTACAACTTCAAAGGCCCAGTTTTCTTGGTGTCCCCCACCTCTTGAAAACCACAATCCACTGCTATTGGTCGCGCCTCGTTCCCCCTCACCAAAAAATCCATGACGACGATGATGGCTTCCTCCTTGAATCCGGGGCTCAAAGTATACACCTGAACGCCGTTTTGCGCAAGTGCGCGCATTGGTTCATGTAAAATGTTACCGTACTGGTATAATTAGCTCAAATAATAATGTTACCAGGAGGTAAGTAATGTCCAACGAAGACAGAATGAACATTGACGAACGACGCAAGTACCTA
>SDBT01000954.1_pt1 | contig 48750 bp, 70 predicted proteins | sample 2277101 | NCBI WGS metagenome assembly SDBT01 (sample SAMN10404973, study PRJNA504765) | marine sediment metagenome | isolation source: marine sediment core GS10_PC15, 103 cmbsf | place: Arctic Ocean: Southern Knipovich Ridge | collected 2010 | reverse complement strand
TCCGATTAAAATGTCGGCATCGGCCATATCTGGTTCTGCTTATCATGATGCACTTGATCATTATTTCTCATCACTTCAGAAGGGAAAGAAAAAGGACCTTGTTGATTTACAAATGGTGGCATTTGATTACATCGATGATGTAAAGCCTAACAAGTGGAAAATTCAAAAGACGACTCCAACTATCGAGGAATGCGTAAAAAAGGCAACAAAGGTCGTTTCTGTGCTTCTGGAGAGCTTTTTTGGGGAGTTATCGACATATGAATCAGATATCAAAGAAATACTCGCTGTTGAATTGTATTGCGATGAGTTTCTAATTGTCAATGGTGTGGATATCCCTCTTCCATGTCATGCATTAATTGATTTGGTTATCAAAACGAAAAAAGGAAAGGTTGTTATTATCGATCACAAATCAAAAGTATCATTTTCAGATGAGAAGGAATTAAAGTTCTCCATTGGAAAACAGGCCATGACTTATGTTAATTGTTACGAAACAACTACAGGAATAAAAGTGGACGAGGTTTGGTTTATAGAAAATAAGTCATCTAAGAACCGGGATAATTCTCCACAGCTGAACTGCTTTAAAATATCCATGGATAAAAATACCAGAAGATTGTACGATGCAATGCTTTATGAACCACTTAGGAGGATGTTAGAAGCGATATCCGATCCTGATTATTTATATCTAATAAATGAGAACGATAACTTCGTTGACAAAGCAGAAATATATGAATTCTGGGCACAAACAATGATTGCTGAGGTAGACGATTTCCCAATTCCAGAATCTAAAAGGGAAATGATTGAGAAACGATTGAAAAAAATAAGGGATGCATCACTTGCTTCAGTGGATCCTAAAACAATTAAAAATTTCAGAAAGGAAGCCTCTGAATTTATTACTTATGATTTAACAAATAAAGATATGACAAAAGAACAGAAAATTGAGCACACACTGAATACATTGGGTATTAAAGTGAACGTGGCACACAAATTTGACGGCTATTCGAGTGATACTTTTCTTTTAGAAGTGTCTGCCGGAACTAATTTATCGAGCGTTCATAAATACAAATTGGACATAGCTAATGCATTGAACGTTTCCAGTATCAGAATGATGAAGGACTTATATGTTTATAACGGAAAGTCATACCTCGCTGTGGAGGCATCTAAAAAACGTGAGAAGGACTTGATTTGGGATAAGAAACACCTCAACGGAATGAAGATACCTTTAGGAATGGATAATTTTAATCAACTAATCATTTGGGACCTTGATAATCAATCCACTCCTCATATGTTGGCTTGTGGAGCAACTGGACAAGGGAAGTCTGTTCTTATAATTTCTATACTCGAATATTCACTAATTGCAGGAGTTGATGATGTTTATATATTTGATCCTAAGTATGAATTCCTAAAATACAACAGAGGAAATGTTAGGGTTTTTAATGATATAGGAGAAATTGAAAAGGCTATGGAGAGTCTCGTTGAACGAATGGATGGATTTGTTAAAAATCAAACAGTTAAAAAGACACTCGTGATATTTGATGAGTTTGCTGATGCTGTACAAATGTCTAAAAAAGGAAACGCATTAAAGATTTATGAGGAGGTAATTGTAGGAAATTATAAAGATGGTAGCCCAAAAATAAAACGCGAACATGTTGCCACTAAGAAATCATTGGAAGAAAATTTACAATTTTTACTTCAAAAGGGACGTTCATCAGGATTTAGAATATTAGCAGCAACACAAAGGGCATCGGTAAAAGTTATCAAGGGAGATTTAAAGGTCAATCTTCCGGTACAAATATGCTTCAAAGTTCCAAAGGAAATAGACAGTAAGGTAGTAATTGATGAGGGTGGAGCAGAAGGATTACAAGGGGCAGGTGATGGTCTAATAAATTCACCAGAGTATTTAGGAATTCAAAGGTTTCAAGCATTTTATAAAAAATAAATATGGCAAAATTAGGTTACACATGGTACCCGAAAGATTGGACCAACGATGAAGAGGTTTTTGAATTGAATCTTCAACAAAGAGGTTTATATCGTGAATTGATTGATTTGGGTATGCAGAATGATAATAAAACTGTGGTAAAATTATCTGTTTGGTCCAGAAGATGGGATATATCTAAAGATGAACTTCAGAATGAATTAGATGTGTTAATTAGTTTAAATTTAATACAAATTAATGAAAATAATTTATTTATTGAATCATGTGAAAAACGACTGGTATTCGTACGTTCAGGAGGTAAGGGTGGTTCAAAAAGCAAGCCTCCTACTAAGGGTAATCAGAAGGCTACAACGAAGCCTAAGGCGAACCAAAGTAAAAGTGAAATAGAAATTAAAAAAGAAATTAAAATTAAAAGGGAAAGTATAATAAACGACCTCCCTTGGATTAAAGATATTTGTGAAAAGAAAAAATTAGATGAGTATTATTTAAAAATTGATTTAGAAAAATTTCTTAATGATGCTGAGTTGAAGAAAAAACTAAACAAACCGATAGGTGAAATACAAGATCACTTTATAAATTGGCTCAATATCATATTGGAAAAAGGAAAGAACACGGCAGCAGGACAAAAAAAATCAACGAAAAAGGTTTTAAACAGTAATCCAGAAATATTATATTCGAAAATTTCCGATCCAAAAGACTGGTTTGAATCTATTAAAAAAACATATGATAAAACGAATGCACCACCTTTAATTGCTGATTGGACATTATGTTTTTGGCATATAGAATTCAATAAAATAATTGATATCAAAAACAAAAAAATTGTTAAGATTCTGAAGGATAAAACCCTGAGTAAAAACGAGAGAAATAAAAAAATTGTTACATCGTATTTTGAAGGTAAATTATAATTTGATATATTTGCTCAACAAACAAAAGGGAAAAAATGGCTGAGAATATCACAGATGATGCGGAGGAAAATGCGACTAAAATTCCAAAGCACACAAAAAACACCTGGAAACTTTTAGGAAATTTGAGGAAGCAATTAGCTAAACAGTTAGTTGCCATAATTGGAATAGCATTAGCTGTTGCAATTGGCGTAGTTGTCGCTCGTATAACTTGGGAATGGATTCAATTTGTTTGGAGCTATTAGCATGTGGGAAACCCTTCTTATAAAATATGGAGAGGGTCAATTTATCAATTTTGCCTATTTTATGGCCGGTGATAAATCTGCAGCTAAGAGGTTTAGAATTAAAAACAATGGAGAATTCGTAAAAGAAAATGCCAAGGAAAACACCAATAGAGGGATTGATACCTGAAATTTATCAAAAGTCGGCTTTACATCAGGCTGTATTCTTCTGGGTATCTGGTCAAATATCTGCTTTTCCTAATGGCATATCAATGGAATCAGCCATCAAAAATTTATATAAATTTGCCAATATCACTGAGGAGGATTTACCAATTAAAACTGCTAAACAAATGTATCTTCGAATGAATAGGGCGTTAATCGAAAAAATTAAAGGGGATGCATGAGTTAAGACACAATATTTCAATGTTTTTTGTTAAAGTAATATTTTACATCCAAGTATGGATTAGACAATTATGGTGGACCGTAATAATGAAATATTTAACCATGTTCGCCTTTTACATCATCAAGGCTTCACGTACATCTAATCAGGATTATTATGATAGAAACATCGCTTATTTATACCAAAAAGCTCGAGTAAGGAGAGCATTTTCTTACAAGGTAAGTATTGTAAATTTGGGAAAACAATATAGAAATGTTAGGGTTTTAATGTTAGAAACAGAAGATGGAACTCAGGAAGTTAAATTAAGTGCGAAAAAGAATCCAGAATTATTTGTAAAATCGAATTCGTAATGTTATATTTACATCGTAAAAGCATCAACTAAATGGAACAATCAAAAATCAAACTTTGGAAAGGATTCTGGGATAAAAAAGAATGCAAATTTAGAATAGTCGAGGCTATTGTTGCATCAACTCCAGAAAACATTTTAAAACAACAAGAGTCAGATACTCCAGGTAAAAGGAGATTCCCATGGTATGAGCCTTTTATTGGTAAAAAAATTCAAATGGTAGAAATCCATGCGAATAATATTGTTTGGTACATCAATAATTCAGATGGGAAAGGGTTAAAAAAAATCAGTAATATTATTGGAGAGGAGGAATATGGACATAAGGGAGTTTATGTTGATGAAATTATTTCACAAATTCCATATCCTAAGTGGGAAACCTACACCGAGAAGAAAGAATTTGATTTGAATACAGAAGTGAGCGATTACTTTACAAGGGTGGATCCATTTCTTTGGGCCAAGCATGATCAAGAAGTCAAACAATTGAGGGAAGATATTCAAAATGATTTGTACATGGGTCCACCGGCCAATTCAAACGAGAAGAAAAAAGGTGGGAATAAAGGAAAAGTAAGATCAATTAATTAAAAAATATAAAATGCAAAATCAACAAGGAGTAACATTAGAATCACAACCGTATATTTTAGAACATAAAACGGTAGTAGAAGAATCTCAGGAAAAATATGACGAAAAAGTCAACGAACTATCGAAGGAAGGATATAAGCCATCCAGTCAGTTCGGAGTCGCAACATCATCATGTTATAACGCTTCACAAGGAGGAACAATGGAGTCAACTAAATATTTCGTACAAATGAGTAAACTCGTGAAAAATGAGAAATACGTACCGCCTAAGTTTAAATGCCATGAATGTGATAAGGAAGTAGCCGGGGAACTGATGGTAAAAAATAATGGGCTATGTGATAAGTGTGTTAAAATATCATCTGAAGAGAAGAAATAATGGCTAATGAATCTACATATGTCGATAAGCACAATATTGAAATTTGTGCAGGAAATGTCATTCGATCGGAGCATGGTACGGAATACCTTGTTTTTGTCAAGGAGGAAGAACTTGATTGTATCGAAATAACATCGGATAGGGAGCCGATTTATAACCTACGTAAAGAGTTCTGGGATAAAGCTGAAATAGTTGCCAACTAATGGGCAATAAAAGTTACCAGAGAAGAAAGCGTAGGAGGAGAATGGACCGATTAAAAAGGTCCTGTCTGGGGAAGATAAAGCATAAGTATAAAACATCGGCCGACCATGCGTTGGATCAGATGAAAGGGAAGGACTTAGTTGTGTACAAGTGTACTAACTGTGGGGATTACCATATAGGGAATGATTACAAAAAAAAGGAGTAGATTATGGATTTATTTGATGACACTGGAGCAGAATTTAGCGAATGCAAAAAGTATCGATATATGCTTTGGAGGATATGGGACAAAGATAAACCTTTGATTATGTTCGTGGGACTTAACCCATCAACAGCCAACCAAGTTAGTGATGACCCAACAATTAGGAGAGTAAAGAGATTTGCAAGTGATTGGGGATACGGAGGAGTTTATATGATGAATTGCTTCCCTTATGTTTCAACAAACCCGGAAAATCTCAGGGAAAACGGTAAAGACGAATTGAATGATAGGTGTTTAAAAATGGTGGGCAAAAAGTGTGAAAAAATTATATTTGCATGGGGTTCATTCGATATTGTTAAGGAAATGGGAAGGGATAAGGAGTTAAAAGAAATGTTTCCAAATGCAGAAGCCTTGATCATAAACCAAGATGGAAGTCCAAGGCATCCATTGTACGTAAAATCAAATACTAAACCGGTGAATTATGGCAGAAAATAGTAAAATAGAATGGTGTGATCATACCGTTAATTTATGGTGGGGATGTTCAAAGGTCCACACCGGTTGTAAAAATTGTTATGCTGAGTATCTGAGCGATACGAGGTATAAGAATGAATTGTGGGGTGAAAATACCAATAGGAAAAGAATTATGTCGGCATTCAAGGATTTGGATAAATACCAAAAACAGGGTGAGAAGGAAAACAAGATGTTGAAAATATTCTGTGGATCCATGATGGATATATTTGAAAGCAGTAAAGACCTTTTAAATCCAACTGAAGAGTACAAAACAACGTGGTGTTTAAGGGAAGATTTATTTTTTAGAATAGCAAATGGGTACTATGATAATCTTATTTTCTTATTCTTAACAAAAAGACCTGAAAACATTTTAGAATTCATTCCTGAAGAATGGATTCCAGGAGCACCTAACAATGTTTGGTTTGGAACTTCTGTTTCCAATCAAGAAACTGCAGACGAATACGTGGATAGGTTAAGAATGAGGAGAAATAGTAATTTATTTCTATCAGTAGAACCACAAGTAGGGGATATTGATTCTATGATATTAGATGACATTGGTTGGGTTATACAGGGAGGGGAGAGTGGCCATAAGAAGAGGCCGTTCAATATTGATTGGGCTTACAAAATGAAGGATTACTGTCAGTATAACGATGTGCCATATTTCTTTAAACAAATTGATAAAATTAAACCAATACCTGAGGATTTGAATGTAAAAGAGTTTCCGGGTATTATGACATAATAAATCATGAAAAAAATTAGAATAAAACCAGGGGAAACTTTTATTGTAGAAATAGAGGAGAATGAAAAAGTAACTGGTCGCGTGTCGGTGAATATAAAGGATTATAAAAATAATGTGGAGGACCTTATTCACCTGAAGGGAGTTTCAGTAGAGGTAGAACATATTGATGATTAAATAATAAATTATGGGAGAATTATTTACAGGAGAGAATAAAATCGATTTTGAACATTGGTTTAGTAAAAAAATCCATCAAGTAAACATATGGGAAATTACACAGTTCAATGCATACGATTTGGAACTATTTTATTCGTTGCCTTTTGATTTTCAAATAGGTGTTATAATGGCTTACTACCACACACTTGGAAAGGAAATTGAAAAGACACGAGTATGTCGATATGGAAGAGTTTCCCCATCGTATAAAGTTGCGATGATTGACTACGAATCGGGAGAGCCTTTTGTTTTGTCAGCATCAACACCTGACCTAATGGATGCCTATAAGCATTTATTAGAATCAGCAAATGAGGAAATGAATAGGTTAGCGAACTCACCAAAATGATTTTGTACCTTTACTACATAACCTCAACATAGTACCTTGACAGATGGCAAAGAAGAAAACAGTTGTAAAGGGTAGTGTGAAGCCTACCCTCAAGCCTAAGGCGAAGCCTAAAGGTAAGCCTATTTTAAAGAAGCCACCAACAAAGAAAAAGAGCAAGTTTTCATCTAATAAACGTGGACCTGCTCAAATTGCCAAGGATAGGATAGAAATTATGGATTACTATCTGAAGGGAAAGAATTATAGGGACATAGCGAAATTGATAAGTGCTGACAGGAAATATAGCATTTCTTATACAACAATAGGAAATGATGTTAAGTTTGTTCTTAAAGAGTGGAAGGAAACACGCGAGGATAAAATGGAGCTCTACATTACAATAGAGTTGGCAAAAATTGATAAATTGGAAGTCGAATATTGGGAAGCATGGGAAAAGAGTAAGCAAGATTATGATCAAGTGAGTGGAAAGATTGTTAAACGTGGGCCAAAATCCACGACCATGGACTACAAGGAAGAAGTAATTAAGAAATTTGTCGAATATGGCGATCCAAGATATCTCCAGGGAATAGAAAGATGTGTTCAAAAGCGTATCGACCTATTAGGATTGGAAGCTGCCAAGGAATTTATATTTAAAGATGTTAGTGAAATAACTAATTTTAGAGTGAAACAGAAGCAATTAGATAATGTAAAAATGGTAGCAGTAAAATGAAAGTAGTCTGGAAAATATTATGTGACTTCATGGATTGGCTCAATGATATAATGGCTCAAAAGTGCCAAATATGTGGTGGTGAAATGCTACCTACAGAATACGATCCACATTATGGAATGAACATTTATGAGTGTCCACATTGTAGTAGTCTCGGACCGGTGTAACATCATAACTAAACCCTTATAAACATTGACTTTTTAAAATGGAGATAAACAACCAATTGAAGGATGAGCTGAACAATCTAACATTCTTAAATCAAGTCCATCAGGACCCAATACTTCTGTACGATTTTATTTCGTCATTATGTGGGGAAAATATTGGTTCAGGAGTCTACAGGGATGTGTTTGTTTCAAATCTTAACCACGACCATGTTATAAAGGTTGAAAGAGAAGGGTCTAATTGTAACATGGTAGAGGCCATGATTTGGGAAGAGATTAGAGAGTTTAAGAATGATTTGGCTTGGGTAAAGAAATGGTTTGCTCCTGTTCATTGGATTTCACCCAATGGTAGGATTCTCGTAATGACTAAAACAAATCCAAAGGATCACGGTAGATATACGCCTCCTAAAAAAATACCTGCCTTCATGTGGGATGTTAAACTGGATAATTTCGGATGGATTGGAAAGAATTACGTGTGCCATGATTATGCCCAATTTCATAATATGATTCATTACCCCAAGAAAATGAAGAACGCTAACTGGTATAATGTCAAGTGAGTTATCAACATGCCCCGATTTTAAAAAAAAGGGCGTGTTAATAACTTTAAAGTCGTATATTTACAGCATCAACTAAACTATTAATCACATGAATAGAATTATAGTAAGCAGTAAATTACTGTGCATTTACCTATTACAATGCTCCTATGAATTTGATGATGAGGAAGATGTTGTTCTAAAAATTTCAAATGAAAAATTCAGTATTAAGGGTACAGAACCTAAACCGATTGGAATTCATCGATTGAAAAATGAAAAGAGTGGGGCATTTGAACGAGAGATTCCTTATTCAAAATTGGAGAGAATGATAAAGATTTTGAAAGCTGTAGAAGAACAGCCAATCGTTTTAGTCTTAGATGGGACTTTTATATCGATCAGAGAGATAGATATTTAACCATGAGCCTAACAAATGAAATACAAGCAGCAGTTGGCAAGATGCAAGTCCTAAAATATCATAGCCCTGTAGTGGAGAACATTATGCCGTTAGACATTTCGTGTGAGATGGATGTGATGTCCATAAGCAAGTCGGGAATGATCTACGAGTTCGAGGTTAAGATAAGCCGTTCAGATTTCAAAGCTGAGTTAAATAAAAGGAAGTGGGAGCATTACAATGATCCACAACCAAACACGTGCCCCAATTATTTCAGCTATGTGTGTCCTACCGGATTGATTTTAGCCTACGAAATAACTGACGTGTCTGGGCTTTATTACTATAGGGATAGTGGTGAATTGATTGAAGTGAAGAAGCCTAAGGTAATACATAAAGGAAAGTCGAACCTCAAGAGAATCATTGAAAAGTGCTGCAGACTCATGTCAGAACGTCATTTTTTGGGGTGTGCGAGATTGACATATGAGAACAATTTAGTCAAGGAATTCAATAAAAAACGTAACAATTAAATCAATTATATAATGGCAGAAATTGAAACAAGGAAACAGTTAGACCACAAAGAAGGTGACACCGTAATAACTAATTGTCAAATCGATGAATTTTTTACCAAAGGAGAGAGCGTTGTTGTTGTTGGCGTAGACCGAGAAAACAATACATTCCCATATTATGTAAGAAATGAGAAGGGAGTAGAATCGTGGGTTGAGGATTATGAAATTGAAAAAAAATGATTGGATCCCCAAATAAACCAATAGAATTCAATGTTGTAAAATCTGTTGAAATAGACCTCAGCACCATCTTATCAATATCTCTAAATAGATTCTCAGCGAAAACAATTGATGGTGGTTTTAACCCAATGTTTTCATACAAGGACGTTAATGAGGAGCTACAGGAATACATCAGGGAAAATGTAGAACCTAATTGTAATTGGGACAAAGAAACAAGAAAAATATGTTATGGGGATTAAAACAAAAACAGGCGATTGCTTAGGAAAAGATGGGGAATATCCATTTTGTGGTAGAGAAGATGTACCTTTGATTTCCAGTAGGCAACATTGCCAATACTGCAGTCAAAAATACAAGATCCAACTAAAAAAAGATAAGGAAAAAGAGAATGGTAATAACGGCAATAGTTCTAATAAGCCTACTAAGAAAACGGGGGAACTCGCGATGTTCCTGGAGATATGGCAAGAGAGAAAACACGAATGTGACCACTGTGGGCGACCATTACTCGCATTTAAGGTACATTACTTCGATCATATAAAGCCCAAGGGCAGCTATCCAGAGTTAAGATTGGATAAGAACAATATCCAAATCCTATGCCATTATTGGGATAAAGATAAGGGGTGGACAGGCTGTCATTTTTCAAAAACATTTGAAGGAAAAACAGCTTTCAATAAAAGAAGAGATAGTTATGTGCACAAAAAAGTATAAACCAATTATTGGTTATGAAGGGCACTATATTATTTGTGATGATTCAGAAATAATATCAATAAAATATAATAAGAAAAGAACCATAAAATCTCGTTTAGATAAGGATGGATATTTAAGAGTTGTGTTATATAAAAATGGTTTTCCAACAACGAAAAAAGTACATCAATTAGTTGCGATATGTTTTCTTGAACATATTCCATGTGGTAATAAAATAGTCGTTGACCATATAGACCGTAATAAGCTAAATAATAATGTAGAAAATTTACAACTAATTTCTCAGAGACAAAACCTCTCAAAAGATAAGAAGAATAAAAGTAGTAAATATACTGGTGTTTCTTGGCATATTCAAAGGAAGAAATGGTATGCAGCAATAAGGATAGATGGTAAGAAAGTTAATTTAGGAAGTTATTTAAATGAAGAAGATGCGAGGGATGCTTATAATAAAAAATTAGCTGAGTTATTAGAAAAATGACGACATTTGCAGTCTATCCTAAGTCGTGGCTTTCTGTCACGCTTAGTTTAGTTGATGTAGCCTTTCGGAGTAGTTACCTGAGGCACCAAAGCCCATTCTTCGGAGTGGGCTTTGTAATTTAATACAACTTTTCTGTAAAATTATATACAATTTAATTGATTTTTTATATATTTGCATTGCGGAGCAGTGGCGTGGGCGTGCCATATTGGGCTCATAACCCAAAGTTCGTAGGTTCGAATCCTACTTCCGCTACAAAAACCATAGGAAGGGGTTTTTAGTTATAAAAATAATTGTATATTTGAAGTATGAAAAAAGTATTACTTGGATTTTTGTGTATAGGATTACTCTTTTGCACATCCGTTAGCTTCGCTTCTGATGGACCAGAAACCACAAAAGATTGCGTAATTGACAACTTGGATGTTATGGAGACATTTGTAGTTGTTGGTGAAGTTGTAAATGAATTTGATTCTGAATTTAAGGAAGCTGAAAAAGCCTTTAGTAAGGAATTTGATTCGGTAATTAAAGAATTCTCTACATCCATTAATGTAGTTTGTTTTGCTGAACTTAGAGATACTCGACAGGTCATTATTATTTATGATTACGGGGTCAAGAACAGCAACAACTTCTTGAATACCAATAAACAGATTAAACCTATTAGCAAGAGCTATACACATCCCGATAATGATAATATGATCAGGAAGTTATAACACTGCTGAACGAATAATAATTGTCACTATTTAGAGCCTAAGAAGGTATATGGCCAAAGCAAGAAATTGCGTAGTACCCTTAACATTTAAAAACCCCTGCACAATAGTGTGGGGTTTTTTAGTATATTTATACCATGGCAAATCATATAAAAAAATCTTCAAAAAAGCCTTGTGTTCCCAAAAGGGGAGTTAAAAACAGCTGCTATAAGGGACCAAAGAAATCCAGTAAGAGAAGAAAATAATCGTATCTTTACATCGTAATCGTTCTTAAAGAAAGATTGTTTGGACACGAGTTCGAATCTCGTTACCTCCACATGAATAGGCTCAGGTCATCTACTGAGACAGTTGCCAACGAAGGATGACCAAACTGGGGGTATTTTGGTTTTGACAGCAAAGAAGTACGTAGGGCTAAAATGATTACACGAATAAACGCTGAAGAGCAATATAAGGCTGCTGCATAAGCACCGAACTAACCGGACCTCTTTCCAAATGTCCGGTTTTTTATTAACAATCACTTGCAAGTCTATAATTATATATATATATTTGTAGAAGCATCAACTAAATTAATATCAGCATTAAAATGGGCCAAAGGATTCGGGAAAAATGGAGAATCTCATGATAAAATGATAATGGAGAGAATTGAATTAGCAATTAAAAACGCAGAAGGAAATGAATAAAACAGCAAACACTTCTATCAAAAATTTATTCAAATGGATGAGTATAACTATCATGGTTTTTGGAAGGGCTCAGACTACCGAGATTTTATTCAGAATGAAATATGGACAAAGAGTAGCTTATTTTGTTAAACCAACCAGTGTGACCGTTGATGGAAACCTTTATGGGTCCTGCTTAAATTGAGATATGGGACGTAGAAAGGGCTGCACTAAGGGAGTTTTCAAGGGTAGAGCAAGAAGGAATAGATTTCGATTAAGAATGATATTTGTCTGCAATAATTTGGAGGAGTTTGAAAAGCATAAACTCATACGTGACGAAAATAAAAAAAGTGTCGTTTATAATTACCATTTGCACGATAATTTTTGTGTAGATGTTGGTAACAGAGTTAGGAAGTTAGTTGGCTACAGTCCATCAACAGGAAGTTATGACATTGGATGGTCGATGTTCTGCTCATATAACCAAGGAAAGCATAAACCATACTTGAAATATATTAAATGAGTAACCACAGAATCATATTGGAGGACAGCTATCCAGATAGGGAGAAAATGAAGGAAGCATTAGAAAAAAGGGGGATAGTTGTCCTTTCTTTAGGACAGGCAGTTGATGTTTACGCGAAAAAATGTGCACTTGATGCCAAAACAAAAGACGATGAGCTCGATAGACTTGGAGGAAATATTACAAAGTAAATGGTTCACCAGACTAATGTTGCTGATTGGCTTTTTTATGGGAGTTAAAATAGGAGAATTAATATGGGGATAACAGAATAAATGCTTAAATTTATACATCAACTAAACTATGGAATTTATAAATACAATACTTTGTGGGTCTGCTATTGACCAATTAAAAAAGTTACCGAACCAATCAATAAATTGTTGCGTTACATCTCCACCTTATTACGGGTTGCGAGATTATGGTGTCGATGGTCAAATTGGATTAGAAGAAACCCCTGAAGAATTCATTGATAAAATGGTTGATATTTTTCGAGAGGTTAAAAGGGTGTTGAAAGATGATGGTACTATTTGGGTAAATATTGGAGATAGTTATGCCGGAAGTGGAAAAGGACAAACAAAAGATGGATGTGCTGATCCAAAAGTTACAAAAACCCAAGGCATGAAGTTGCCAAAAAATAAAGAGAGAAATTTAAAACCAAAAGATTTGATTGGAATACCATGGATGTTGGCGTTTGCATTACGTTCTGATGGTTGGTATTTGCGTCAGGACATTATTTGGTCCAAGCCAAATCCGATGCCTGAATCGGTACAAGATCGATGTACAAAATCACATGAATACATTTTTCTCCTTAGTAAATCAAAAAAGTATTATTATGATGCTGATTCTATAAAGACAAAATCAAAAAAATCAAGCATAGAAAGATTATCACGTGGGATTAGTCCGGATAGTAAAAATGTAGATGGAGCACCTGGACAAACAGCACATTCAATGAATAAACCACGTTTAAATCAAAAAAGAAATCCAACACCAGAAGATAATAAATGTGGTATTCCTGATGAAGAAATGTCTAATAAACGGTCGGTGTGGGAAGTAACAACAAAAGGATATAAAGAGGCCCATTTCGCTACATATCCAGAGAAGTTAATCGTTGACTGCATCAAGGCAGGATGTCCTGACAATGGAATAGTTTTGGATCCATTTATGGGTGCAGGAACGACCGCAGTAGTTGCAAAGAAATTGGGAAGGGCTTATGTTGGGATTGATTTGAACCCTGAATACATAAAAATAGCGGAGAAAAGAATCTACCACGATATCGGATTATTTAATTAATGAAAGTATTAAATCTATATGCCGGAATTGGAGGCAACAGAAAGTTATGGACTGATTGTGAAGTTACTGCTGTTGAATTAGATCCTGAAGTAGCAAAAGTTTATCGGAATTACTTTCCAAAAGATACTGTGATAGTTTCTGATGCTCATCAATATCTATTAGACCACTACAAAGAATTTGATTTTATATGGAGTAGTCCACCATGTCCAAGTCATTCAAGAATAAATACCTCATCAGTAAGAATGAAAGGAAAAGGAAGAAAAAAATTAGAATATCCTGATATGAAACTCTATGAGGAGATTTTATTATTGAAGCATTGGTTTGATGGTAAATGGGTAGTTGAGAATGTAATACCGTACTATAGGCCATTAATTCCTGCAGCAAAAGTGGATAGACATTTATTTTGGTCCAATTTTTTAATAGGAAATTTTGAACCTATAAATAAAAAACTGCCACATATAAAATCAAACACGTCATACCTCCAGGAGTTTTTAGGTTATGATCTTTCTAAATATAAATTAGAAAATAAAAGGAAATGTTTGAGGAATTGTGTTCATCCAGAAACAGGGGAATACGTTTTTAATAGAGCAAAACTAATGATAAAATTACATCAAGAAACTAATAATAATCAGGGAGAGTTGTTTTAATCAATAATAATTTTGTACATTTGAAAGACATCAATTAAACTAAAAAAATGCCAAAAAAAACAACATTAGAATGGTTAGAAACCATTAAGGACGATGAAATTCGTGACAAAGCAATCAAGTATTACAATGCTGATACGGATAACTTCAACTGCCCATATCCACCAGTCGATACACTATTCGGTGCAATTAGTTGGGGATTCACCTGGATAGATACCAAGGAAGGGATTCCATATTGGACGGGTATTGCCCGTGACTTCGATGAGAAGCGTAAGCCATTAGCTATGGAGGGCACACACCTATGATTATCTTCACACACGACACACCGTATTACAAGGAAAAGGCTAAGCAGCTGAAAGACTTTATTTGTGATTATGGTGTGAGCGATTACGCCAGAAGTTTGAAGAGGGTGAGGGCATTGAATAAATTACAAAAGGCTTTAGGAGTAATATTTAGGGGGGGATGGAATTGTAGGCATAAGGTTGTTCCAATTCACCCCAAAGATATAATTACAATGCCACCTGTTCGAAAAGGCATTGAAGGAATCGATTGGAAGATTTGTAAGGCAGTGAATTTTGATGATGAAGATATCAATCCATGCACCGGGAAACCGAGAGTTTATCCTGAAGATGGAATTCCAATGTTTATGTTCCCAGAATTCCAAAAAGGTGGTGAATTACACCCTGATTCCAGAGAACCAATTGTTGGAGGAAAAACAGTTGGATGGATAGAAACAAAGGATGGTATTCAATTGATTGGTGATTTAACTGAGAAAGAATTAATGAGTTATGCAATTGATCTCAGCGAAAATAAACCACTCAGCTGCCATTTAGATATTCACTTCACAAAAAGAGTAGATGATACTGATGTTTGCATGTATTGTGGAACTATAATATATGGATAAAATAGGCTCAAAAGTGTAACAAAATCGGGGTTTTTACGTATAATTAAGTAGAGGGAAGGTACTAAATCAACCCCTAAATTAAAAACTTTGCACCATGAGAAATCTACAACAATCAAACATCGAATCAATAATGAATCAAAACACCGAAACCTCGGTAATTGAGAACCACAAAAACATAAAAATAGTAACCTTCATAAAGGAAATCAGAGGCGAAAAAAAGCCCATGATGATGGTTTGGAGAGGGAAACAAAAGAACCCATTCTCAAACTACTACTACCAAAGTTTAGAAAAAAGAGAAGAGTCAATGAACACTTTAAAAGTAAGAGCTGACGAAATGGCTGAATACAAAGAAAAAAAGAAAGAAGAAAAAAAGGCTTTCACTCCTGACTTTGAAGTAGGCGACATTTTCTACACATCTTGGGGATATGAACAAACAAACGTAGAGTTCTACCAAGTAATCGAAAAGCCTACAAAACACTACGCAATTATCCAAGAAATCGCAGGAAACACCGAAACACTGGGGCATGACTACGGAAGAAGAACAGAAATTAAAGACAGCTTCCTTGACAAAGAACCAATAAGAAGAAAAGTTGGTCAACACGGGATTAGAATCTCAAGCGTAAGGACAGCTTGGAAAAGTGACGGAAGCAGTAAGCATTGCAGTTGGGGATATTAGAATCAAAGACCTCTCAGTTTCTCGCAAAGTTCTGTGAGCGATTGGTTGCCGTAAGCAACCATTTTTTTATGCATTAAAATTAAATCCAACAATTTCATAGTAATTTATTTTCTATACATTTGATGTACAAAACAAAGTACATTGAAGGGAGAAATCGAAATAAGCGACCCTCAGCTAACCGTTCTTGAAAGCACGTCCGATCGAACTTTAATGTTGTCGGGCGTTGGTAGTGGAAAAAGTCATGTGGGAGGACTTGTATCTGCAGAATATATTACGGAATTCCCTGAGATTAAAGGCTTTATTGGAGCCAACACATACGGACAGTTAAGTAAATCAACACTGAGCCGTATTTTCAATGTATGGCAAGATGAATATGGATGGATCCAAGACATCCATTATGTCGTTGATAAAAGACCACCAAAGCATTTCAAAAAATATGGGGCCAAGCTGAAGGAATACTTGAATGTAATCTCATTCGATAATGGGCACATGATATACACGGCCAGTTTGGATAATTACAAAATGATCGATGGTACTGAGTTCGCTTATGCCATACTCGATGAAACAAAAGACACCAAGGAAGAAGCTGTTAAGGAAGTTATAATTGCACGTTTGAGGCAGGTGGGAATGTTTGTTTCCAATGGAAGCATTTATTCCATGGAGGATATTAAACGTTACATTTCAGAAAAAAAGGCTGAGGTCCGAAAGGATGAGGATGGAATGACAATTTATTGGGACCTATTTAACGATTGCCAATTCATGGGATTTAACCCACTATATGTCCTTACATCACCGGCAAAGGTCCAATGGCTTAATGAATGGTTCGATATCAATGACAACCTGGAGGAAATAAGCCAAAAGATATTCTCAAAAACTGATTTCTATCATAAAATAACTGGTGGAAATTCGGTCACTATTTCAAGTACATGGCATAACAAACATAATTTATCGGCCGGTTATATTGAAACACTTATTGAGGGATATCGTCATAACCCTTCGCTAATTGACATGATGATTTATGGAAGTCCGATAGCCAAATCAGGTGGTGAATGGTTCAACCGATTTGATAGAGAGGTCCATGTCAAAAAGTTGGAGCTCAACCCAGAATATCCAGTGTACATTTCGCTCGATTTTAATGTGACGCCATACATGACATTATTGGTTTCTCAATTTATTCCCAATGAGAAAACCAGACGAATGCAATGGAATACTCTTCAGGAATATTGTTTAAAGAATCCTAAAAATAATACTGGTGCAATCTGTTCTAAATTTCTTTATGATTATGCCGGGAAAATAACATCATTATTTTATACTGGTGATCCAAGTGGGAAAAATAGAGATACCCGAAGTACTGATAGTAAACATGATTTTTCAATAGTAGAATCGACACTATACATGTATTGTGGTAATTATAGTAATATGTGCCTACCCAATCACCCTGGACTTCCAAGATGTAGGGATTTCTTTAATGCTATGTTGTACGGTAATCTTCCCATTGATGTATTTATCGATCCAAGTTGTAAGAACCTGATAACCGATTTTGAATTTCTGAAGGAGGATTTGACTGGAGGGTATAAAAAACCTAAAGTAAAAGATTCTATTACCGGTGAAATGTATGAGAAATATGGACACTGTGCTGATGCATGGAGGTATCAAGGTGTTGCTGCATTAAAAGAAGAATGGAAGAATTTTAAATTCTATCGATAATGGCTAATACAACAAATATAATTTATTGCACCATCGATAAATTGATGTGTGCCACTTTAAAAGAATGGATTGAATACCTCGATGGGTTTAATTTAGATGATGCCCATACGCTATTTTATTCTATATTCACTCGTAACACAAGGGATGCATTGCATAGGTATTGGAAAGGAAGGATGTTGGGCTATAAAATAAATTGAATAATTCTTGCACATCTATAAACTTATATATATATTTACAGTAGTAAACATCAACTAAACTTAGGACATGAATCCAAATGAAGATTATTCTAATTATTGTTGCTCTTGCGAACACTGGAGAGCGACAGAAATTGCGGACCAAACCGGACAAGATGTTGATGAAATACTCGGTCAATTTGGCATGTGCTCAGATTGTCGGGAGGATGAACAATTTGATAACTAAGTAAATAAGGATTATGGAAGATGTAATAATAGAAGAAGCTGATAAATATCAAGACTTTTTCAATTTTATGAAAAATGACCATAATTTAATTCTAACAATTAGTGAAATGAATGATATTATTTCAGAATCAAAAGAGTTATCTAAGAAATTAAATAGGGTTAATATTAATAAAAAAGAAGCATTAAATTGTAATAATCCATATTGTGAAAACGGTGTTGTAGCTAAAGTTTATGGAGAGAAGGTTTATTGCAAATGCCAGACAAGTTAGCCACTTTAAACAGAACTTAAAACAATAGAAGATGGATGAAATAGAAGAAATAAAAGTACCAGAAATCTTTGCTTTTAAATTAGAAGCTAATAAACTGATTAAAGAGCATAGGAATAATCAGGGATTAAAAACTCCTCAAAATAGAGTTGATTTAGGCGATTTAAAAATGATTATACTTGCTTTAGATAGGATGGGGTTTGGAGTTGTAACAAGAAAATCAATCGAATCCTTACAAAATTCATTAAAAGAATCCAAAGCAGAAGTAGAGATTTGGAAGAAAGAAGCAAAATCATTAAAAAAATCAGGCTTATCATTCAAGGAAGGCTACGAAAAGCTAAAGGAAAGAGTAAAAGAGTTGGAGGAAAAAATTCAAAAACATAAAGAGCAAATACCGATGTTACAAGGTATTGAGTTGTCTAATTTTAGGATGTATATTGCAAAACAAAGTATATCTCAACAATTTGCACACGAATTTGACAAGTATTTTAATGATTATTTAGATCAAGAATAATGGAAAATAGGAAAGCAGAACTAAAACCAATGTATATTAATTGGAGGGTTCAGGACAGTCAAATATCAGTTAAATATAATGTAGAGGATATCTTGAATTCTTTAGCCGTTGGAGATGTATATATCCTATTTAAACCAAGTGAGGAGCTAACTAAATTATTTGAAACAGAAATTAATAACGCAATAAAAGATAAAAAATAGATATGGGAAAGACAAAATTTAAATTAAAAGTAGATGCTCGTAAGTTCTTCGATGAGAAGTACCACGAAAAAATAATGGCTCAACAAGATTGGGAGCATAATTGCATACCATTACAGTTGCTTGATGAAGTTGAAAGAGTTTATATTGATTATGGACACGATAGGTTGAATTCTGATAAAAAGTGTGCGTCATCAAATTTATGTGGATGGGAATCAAAACAAAAGGATTCAGAAGGACAATCTCACTATCAATTTACACTAAAAATTCAAGATATTTCAAACAAAGAATATCAAAAGGTTAATGTGCCTATACTAATGGATGAACTTCAAAAGGTTGCAAACACATATTTTAAACACCTTTAAATATGGCAGACTACACCAAAAAACCAAGATTGATAAATAGTAAGGAAAATTGCCTTTGTGCTGAAACACATGATGTAATTGATAGGGGAGAGAGGGTTCTATTTTTACCTGAAACCAAAAAAGTGTATTGTAACAACAGTGAACGATTTCAGGAATACATTGCTAAGTTCAAAAATAAAGGGAATAAAAACAAAACTTGAAGCGTTCTTTGAGCAACGGTATTACCTACCGTGCAAAATGTTAGTAAATGTAGTTGTCAGGTCTGCATAAAAAAAAGGGAGGTTTAAGCCTCCCTTTTTGAATCCAATTTGATACAATCAAGTTGCTGCAATATCAGCATCATGAAGAACTTCTAAATCCTTCAATGCTTTACGAATACTTCCTACAACTACATCTGTAGCTCCAACTGCAACAAGTGCAGCAGCATCTACATCGGTAACCATTTGGTCCTCGTTAGCATTTCCAGAACGAAGGACTGCCTTCAATCTTGAAAGTTGAAAGGTGTTTCCATCTCTTTCAATTTTAATGTCGATCTCTCCAGAGCCTCCAAATATAGCAGCTAATATTGCTAATTGTGCGGTTAAATCATCGTTGTCTTTTCGCTGTTTCTCAGCATCTTGTACTTCTTGGTCAGTGGCCATGTTATAAATTTTAATGGGTTAATAATTAAGCAAATTTAATAAATTAAGAGAGAATTATTATATTTGTGTAAATTAAAACTTACCCCAATGGCCGTAAATTTAACTGATGGATTCGAAAAGTTAGTAAAAACAATACTTTTGGGAGAAGTAGGTTTCCATCAGGATTTCAAAAAAGTAAATCGATTAGCAAATCTTTATCAACGATTGATTACTGGAGAAGATTCCGGTAAACTATTAAAAAAATTCACTCCTCGAGAAGATGACGCTCTTTTTGCACAAAGGATTCGATTAACTCAATTGCTTACACCGGCAATATCTGAAAAGATAATGCAACCGTTCTATAAAGTTTCCAGGATTGATAACATTAAAAAAAGTATAACATTCCCAAACGAAGAATCGAAGGACGTTGAAGATAAAATAGAAGCAGTTAAAAATGTATTGGATAATTTCCATGGTGACGAAGGATTAGATGATTTTATGGAAACTACATTTGTGGACCTTGTATTTACCGATCCAAATAGCTTTATTGTTACTGAATTTGAGAATTTCGACTTTGACAATAATGACAAAGCGAGTCCATTCCCATTTCTTGTAAATAGTAAAGAAGCTGTTAATTATAAATACAAGAATAATGTATTACAGTTTTTAATTGTTCGAAAACCTCATAGATTCAAATCAGAAGATGACAAGAAAGGAAACATTACAAATGATGGTCATAAATACAGATTATATTTAGAGAACGAAGTAATTCTATTAGTTCAAGTAGATCCTAAATTGGGTGGAGTAGAATCTGGGAAATTTGAGCTTTCTAATATTAAGGAAAGTCCCAGAATTAAAATTAATGAAAAAGTATTTACTGTCCAAGTAAATGAAATGAAGTCTAAGCAGGTACCGGCTATTAGAGTTGGATATAAAAGAGATATTTCAACAAAGGGAAGAACAATGGTATCTCCATTGCAACCGGCAGTTCCTCGAATGATGAAGTCGGTAAAAGCAGTAAGTGAATTAGATTTAACAACCACATTACACACGTTTCCCCAAAAATTACAATACGTTCAGGCTTGTAAGGGAAAACCAAATGATATTTGTAGAGGTGGAAAAAATGCAAAAGATGAGCCATGTAAATCCTGTGGAGGTTCAGGTTTAGCCGTTCATAAAAGTTCAGGTGATGTTATCACTTTCCCAATGCCAGACGATGCCAAGGAAATGTTGGATTTGGATAAATTATTGATTTATAAAAATCCTCCAGTTGATTTAATTAAATGGCAAGCTGAATACGTTACACAATTAGAAGTTGAAGCGTTAGGTGATGTTTTTGTTTCCAGTAGTTTAAGACAGACAACAAAAACTCAAACGGCCACCGAGTTGGATTATGATATGGAGAACATATACGATACTCTTTTCCCATTTGCCAAAAGATTTTCTATTGTATATAAAAAAATCGCGAAGTTATCTGCCATATTTATCGATCAATCGAGTGTTAAAATTATACACACTTTCCCCAAAGATTTTAAATTAAAAACTGAGAAGGCATTAATTCAGGATCGAAAAAATGCGAAAGATGCAGGAGCTCCTCCTTTCTTGTTGATTGAAATTGATAACGACATAGCTAATAAAGTATATGGGGATGATCTTTTAAAATTAAGAGAATACCGAGTGAAACAACAACACGTTCCATTTAGTGGTAAAACTATTGAGGAAATAAATTTAAGCATCAACTTGGGGCTTACTACTAAATTTGATAAAACGCTATGGGCTAATTTTGATAGCATAATGCAGGAGATCGATCAGCAAGAAATGAAAGAAAGTAGAGATTTCTATTTTATGTCTTACGATGTGAGAGCAGAATTAATTGAGAAGAAAGTTATTGAATACAATCAGAGAATTGAGTCCGAGAGAGGGTCTGCTGAAATGTTTAATACTGTTGAAGATATTCCAGGAGAAGGTGGGGAAGGCGGTGAAGGAGGCGATGGAGAATAATAGCGAATGGCAAAATTCGATACAATACAAAAAAGGAAAGTTGATTTTCTTGCTGCAAGAGAAGGAGTACTGAGGAGAAAAGTAAGTGCAGCTGAAAAAAAACTGTTAGACCTAATCATTGAAAAGTTTATTGACGAGTTAGAAGTTTCTAATGGAATAATTGTTTCCAATGGAAAAAATATTAAATTAACTCAGGGACTCGATAAAATATTCGAGGAATTCAATCGCATTGTTCAAGATGGATTGATAAATGGATATATCAAGGATATCTCAGAAGTAAAATTATTGAATAAAAGCTATTTCGGTGAGTTTGAAACCAACAAAAGAATATTAGATATTGTTTCTAATAAAAGTAGTTTACAAATAAATAGAAGGCTTGGTATTTCTCCAAAAGGAGTTGTATTAAATGGAGGATTTTTAAATAATTTCATAAAGGACAATAGATTAAAAAATGAATTCGCTGAGTTAGTTACCAAGGGAATAACAGGAGGTACAAGTTTTAGGGAATTAAAAGCAGATATCAAGACTTTCATAATTGGAAACGAAGATCGATTAGGAGGACTACAGGCTCAATATAGGACTTTCATATATGATACATATCAACAGATTGACAGATTAGAGTCAGGAATATATGCTGAAGAATTAGGTATGCAATCATTCATTTATTCTGGAGGTAAAATTGCAACAACCAGAAATTTTTGTTGTCAAAGAAATGGGAAAATATGGACTGTTGATGAAGCGAAGAAATGGGAAAATTTAGAATTCCAGGGGAAAAATAAAGATTACAATCCGTTAGTTGATCTTGGTGGCCATAATTGTAGACACACCACTCAATACATTTCTAATCTAATATCAGCAAGAAGAAGAGATGATTTGAAACTTGATGATGAAGGTAATTTAATAGTGGATAAAAAAGGAAAAAAACAAAAATTGAATAAATGTTAATTTTTTTTAATACATTTGTTTTTTAATCATTCATCAAACAAAAAAATTCTAACTCATGTCAAAATTAACTTACGCAAAAAAAACTTTAGGTGATAAAGACACTAAAAAAGTAGTGATACGTTCATTTACACCGGAAACTTGGAGTAGATTGGGGAAAGAGAAAGGTGGATGGGAAAAGATTTCTAAAAGTGATTATGATAAATTACTTCCAAAAAAAACGGGAACTGCATCAAATGTGGTAAAGCCTGAAGAATTAGATTCTAAAGTTCCAGATGGTGGAAAAGGTGCTGATGTTGGTGATGGAGGAACTCCTGAAGTAAAAGGAATTGCCGGTATTACTATTCCTGATGTGATCGTTCATTTAAAGACATTAAAAACTTCTAAAGAAGTTGATGAGTATATTGGTGATGATACAAGAGTAGGGGTGAAAAATGCTGCAACTGAAAGGAAAGAGGAGATTGAAAAAAAAGGGGAATAAATTGAATTAACAATTATTACTAATTTATAAAACTCGTAGTTATGTCATACGAAAGCAAAAAAAGTGGGAACATTATCTCTAACGAAGATTACAAAAAACTGAGTAACAACAAACAATTACAAGGTAGATATGTAGCTTCTAATAAGCCAGTTCCTTCTAAAAAGAAGCCACCAGTGGAGAAACCTGCAGAGGTTGATGGTGATAAAGGGTAAAATATTTACAAACATATAAGGGGAATAATGAAGGAGTTATTAAAAGCGTTACTGTCAAAAACGTTAAACATTGACGACAGCAAGTTTGACGATCTTGTAAAAATCGACAAAGATGGAAAAGTTGAAGATGGAGTTTTAGATTCACTATTGGGTTTAGACAAGGCAAGAATTAAAACCATTGATGATACACATAATGTTGCTCTCGGTGAGAGACACAAAAATGGGTTAAGTCAGGGTAAAAAGGAAACCTTGGATATTTTTGAGAAGGATTTAAAGACCAAATTTGATTTTAAATCGGATAGTAAGGGTATTGAACTCATTAACGAGATCATTATTTCCAAAGCTAAACCGGGTGAAACTATTGAAATGACCACCGAGCAAATCCAAGTATCTAAAACTTATTTAGATGGGATTGAGGCGGTAGAGAAAACAAAAGTTGATGCAGTTGCAGATGCTTTAAAACCTCTTCAGGAACAAATTCAAGGATTTGAACGGGCAGGCAGCTTAAATATTGTGAATAGAGTAGCGAATGGAATCATTGATTCATTGAATCCACGTTTCTCAGACGATAAAGTGAAAGCAAGTAATCAACGTAATGTTATTCTTGACACTTTAGCAACATTGAATTTTAAAGTTGAAGGCGAACGTATTACTCTTTTAAATGATAAAGACGAACTGTTAGTTGATGAACATAAAAATCCAATTAAGTTTGAGGAAAGAGTTAAAAGTGTTACTACCAATCTTTATGATCTAAAGGAATCTACTGAACGAAAGGGAGGAGGTCCAGATGATGATCCTGAAGATGGGGATGACCCAAAACCTTTTAAATGGAACGGTCAAACACCAAAAGACTTCAATGAATATACTAAATTGGTTTCGGAAGCTGATTCACCTAAAGAGAAAAAGGAAATATTGGAATCGTGGCATGCGAGTCAATACGCTGAATAATTAATTAATTGTTTAACGTTTTTAAAAAATTTAGAACTCATGGCTGACGGAAATATAGCTTGTGCCGATTTCACCTCAATTCAGGTGATGGCAGACCAAATTTGGGCAAACAGTGCAAAAAATAAGCAATTTATTGCAAAATGTGATGCCTTAAAAGCAGTTTTGTTTGAACAAACTACTGAGTTAGTCCCTATCTTAGACCCGGATAAGGATTTAACTGTAAAAATTCAATGGGTAGATATGTGTGATAACACTGTCGAAAATCTTGATCCTGATTGTGTATTTGTTGGAGCTGAAGGGGAAGCAACGTGTTTAGAACACACAATTACGGAAGCAAAACAATCTGTTTTTTCTGCTTTAGAAAATAAATTCAGAGGTAGTACAATGGACATCCAAATGTTCATAGCCAAAGGTTGGCTTACTGCTAAGAAATTGTTGGATGAGGAGATGACAAAAAGCATGATTGCAAAAATTGACGGTTTCGTTGGTGAAAATGAATACCTCGGTGCACCTGGACAGGTGGTTGGAACTGACACATTTATCCCACCTGCACATTGGGGGCCTGAAATTATGGCTTATTTTGCTCAGGCTTCAATCATTAATATGTCTTCGGACACTTACATCTTGGACGGTGACAATTTGTTTCGTCAAACTTGGTTGGCTGATTTCAAAGCCCTTAACCAAAATGAAAAAGATGGTAAGGCAATGTTGGAAACAATCAGAACATACCATGATTTATTCAATATGGCTGCAATAGTTGGTGCTCAAAAATTATTCTTGATTGATAAGAGTGCAGTTACTCATCAAACTAAAAACCGTTATTCTACGGCTCCTCGTAATATTCTTAACGGTGCAGATAGAATTCGATTCGCAGTACCATCAGACAATCTTCCTGGAGTAGTATATGATGTTGTGTACACAACTGAATGTCTACCGAATGAAGATATTCGTCATAACTGGAAATTTATTGCAAGGTTTGATACATTCTTAAACCCAACAAGTGCATGTAATCCAACTAATACTGGAGTACTTTCTTTCACTTGTGGAGAAGCACCGTAATAAACTACATAATGTAACTAAAAAAAAAGGCTATCCATTCGATAGCCTTTTTTCATTATATTTGTTTTATAAATTCTTCATCATGAAAACACTAATTTGCCTCGAAAATATTATTGGATTAAGTAGAACGACTTGTAATTGTTACGATGACGGTAAGCCTGGAGATTTTGATGTTTCCAATAGTGATCTGTTTTTGGATGAGTTAGATGGATTAGAATTAAAGATGATAGAGGCCGATATTGAATGCGGTGAGGACGATATATGGCAAAAGATGTCTACTGCAGTAGCAAACGCAAAAATTGAGTTTAGAAAGGACTTTATGAAGTGTTTAGGTTTAACTACCGGTAGAAAAAGAAAGCCATTTTTTGGAACAACTGGATTAACTGAATGGAATAAAAGCATAATTGTAAATAATACTTTCATCGGTTTAAAATTAAGTGGAACAAATATCAAAGGTGCTGAATTTACTTTGAACGGTATAAAAACATTAATGGATACTACCGTAGGACCGTTCACAATTGAGATTTATAATAATCTACAACCAACGCCTTTATTGATTTTGAATAATATAAATGCTGTAGCTGATACGATTACAGATAATGATTTTGTACCGGATCCATTGTTAACTTTCCCACTTTATACCGAGGAATGTGATGAGTTAGAATATTATATTGTTTATCAACCGGCCGGTGCATTTGCACCAAGAAATAATCAGGTTAATTGTGGATGCAGTACTCGTCCTGAATGGGAAAAATGGATAGATATCCATGGAGTAGTTGGTGATGTTGTTGCAGAACGTGAAAATTGGTTTATTAATGATTTCGCAAATGGATTGTTTTTAGATATCCAATTCAATTGTAATACTTCTGAGCTCATTTGTGGGGGCACCAATGCACCATTAGATTTTGAGAATGATGATGTTGCAATGTGCGAGGCTTATGCCATTAGATACGCTGCAGGACGATCATTGGTCGATAATATACTTGGAAGTGGTAGGATTAATATTTATACCATGTTACCTTCCAAAACACTTTGGAATTTAAGAAACCACTTTCAGGAACGTTATGAGCATAATGTAGCATACATTTGTCAAGAGGTTGATATAACCAGTAACGGATGTTTAATGTGTGACGATAAAAGAATTCAGAGCACAGAATTATTAGTATAATGGCAGACTTGGATGCATTCATATCGGCAATGAGAAATACTGCCACTGATTTGGGAGATGAATTCGGTAATATAGTTTTGGAAGGTGCTATTAATGCAAAAAGTTCAGTTCAAAATAGAATTCAAGAGCAAGGAAAAGGATCTGATGAAGTTCCATTTAGGGATTATGCTGAGAGTACAAAGAGAATCAGACAGTCGAAAGGTAGACAGACAATATTTGTTGATTTAACTGATACCGGTAGAATGTGGGCAAATATTGGAGTGATCAATTTAGAGACAAACGAAGATAGTGCTGTCGCATTGATTGGAGGAAAGAATGAATTCACCAGACAGAAACTAAGAGAAAATACAGAACGATTTGGTCCGGTAATGGATTTAACTATTTCTGAGGAACAGGATGTAGTTGATGTTATTGATTTTGGAATACAACGAGTACTAAATAAAAACTTTCCATCATAATGGTACATACTCTTGCTGAAATATTAAAGAATAAAATTATAGGATTTGACTATGTTGATAAGTGTGCAGGAATTGTACAAACTGCTGTTGAGAAAGATGGAGAAAATGTAGTTGAGAGGTTTCCTGTTGCTTGTAACGTTAATGGAACCGATTGTGATGATGAAGGTAAACTAATTGATTTAGTTCCTGATGACACAAAGAAGAGTGTTATGTATTTTGAGGATTTAGGTGGTGCTGTATTCCAGGGAAAAGAGAAAGATGATTTAAAATTCATGTCAAGAATTAGATTGGTTGGATGGCTGAATTTGAATAAATTGGGAAAGACTGATGATTGTAGTATAACTGCCAAGGTAGTTGCCCATTTAATGACAAGAATAGAAACTACTAAGCAAACTAATCCTATACCTTTTACGAGGCTTAAAATAGAAGTTGAAAACCAAATGGTTAAGAATCCGAATATCTTTGCAAAATATACTTATGCGGAAACAAGAACGCAATTCCTTCTTTTCCCATATGATTACTTTGCAATTAATTTTAGAGTATTTTACAGTATTAATAAAAATTGTGTTCCTGAGTTTAATGCATCAGCAGAAAATGATTGTGAAGTAGTATAAAAATGAAAGAGCTAATTTATTACATATTCCACGCAGTACTCATAGGTATATTTTCATACGTTTATGTGATTATATTGCAACGTCCAGACAAACTTTTAGGTCCAGTCGTTAAAGTTGTTGATCCATTTTTTACCAAGAAGGGGAAATTCAATCGTTTGAGATTGTGGATTTATAAACCACTGATGGAATGTGCCCATTGCAATGGTGGTCAAGTAGCTTTATGGACTTATCTAATTTATTATTGGGGTCCTGATTACAATTTATTTTATCATATAGGATTTATATCAATGTCAATAGTGACAGTACACATTTTAATAAAAAAATATGGCAGCTAACGAGGACAACAAAGGGAGAAAGTTGAAGTCCATTTCATTAGACGAATTAGAATTTGAAGCAAACGGAACAAAATACGTGATTGAGCGTGAAATATCGGCCGAAAGGTTTGCTAAGATGAAGGAATTCGAGATTGAGTTGGGGTTTGGTCAAGATTATAAATCAATGGATGAAGGGCTCGAAGCAGCTTACAATCTATTGAATGAAGCAAAATTTGCGGATGCAGCAGTTCTTATACATAATGTCCGAGAAGGAATTATTGGATTAGAAAATAGAGAACACATCATTCTCCAGTATTGTACTTGCTTTATCAATACGTTGGAGGAAGATAGAAGGAAATTTGATGAGACAGTAATGGCTCAAAAAATTAAGGATTGGAATGAAGAGGGTATAAACTATCTCAGTTTTTTTCCTTTGGCAATCAATATGGTTCGTGGATTAAAAGAGAGCTACGTGAAATTCACCCAAGATACTTCGAACGAATAGAAGTAGAGGATGAATCTGAAGATGTAAGACCAAAGGCAATTAAAAAATTAAGGGAAGAGTGTAAAGAATATTGGGCAAAGTTATTTTGGGAGATAGCAGACGGCAAACCGACAGAATTTAATGAGATTCGAGAGGTTGAAGTATTTGAATTTTTCAGACTTTTAAGAATTCATGAATCGAGACAAATTAGAAAATTAAGAGAATTAAAAAAACAACATGCCAAACGAAATAGAAATAGAGGTAAAAGCTGATGGCCTTGGTCAAGTTACTACGGGTTTCAATGATGCTGCTGATGGTGCAGAAACACTCAATGAGCAAGTAAAAGACCTTGGAGAGATATCCAAAAAATCTTTTAAGGAAGCTACTGATGCAGTTGATCCTCTAAGGAAATCTATGTTAGCATTTAAAAAGGAAGAGGAAGCTCGAGTTAAAGAACAAAAAGCTGGATTTGCAAGGTCCATTAAAGGAAGGAAAACACAAATAGGTGCCATACAGGAACTTAGAATTGCCTTAGTTCAATTAAAAAAATCAAGAGATGAAGCACAAGATATCAAGAGTATTGAAAAATTTAACAAAAAAATAGTTGAGGCAACATTTGAATTAAAAAAACTGGAAAAAGCAGGTACAGAAGCGTTTGATAGTGTAAGTGATGGAGCTAAAAAAGCAGGTGATGATGTTGAAAAAAGTAGTGGATCTTTTGGTGGTATGGCAGAAATTGCGGGCGGTATCGGAATAGCATTTGGTGCACAAGCAATAATTGGAAATGTTATAGATATTGGAAAAGCAGCACTTGATACGATTATACATTTTAGAGAGTTAAACTTAGAAGCAGGAAAAATAAGTGGTTTAACAGGTGAAGGATTAGATACAATTGTTGTGAAAGCTGAAGCGATTGCAGAAACATTCGATGGAGATGTTCTGGTAGTTCTACAGACGGCTAAAGATTTATCCGATGAATTCGGTATATCACAAGAGGTTGCATTGGAAAAAATAGCATCTGGTGCGATAGGTGTTAGAGGTGGTTTAGATGCTATTACATCAGGAGCAGATAATTTTAGACGTCAAATAGCAAGTGCCGGTGGTTCTGTTGACGATTTGTTTTTAACTATAAATTCTCAAAGTGCTACGGTTGTACAAGAGTTCGGTATAAGAATAAAAAAACAAACCAAAGAAAGTAGGGAAGCATTGAACACTGCTTTTGGTGGCGAATTCACAAGCAAGTTATTTGATGGAATTAACGATGGAACCATAACAAGTGTTGAGGGTCTGAAGTTGGTTAGTGAAGAGTTAAAAAACTCTGAAATTCCAGCATCAGAATTACAAAAAGTTGTATCAACATTATTTGGAAAACAAGGAGAGAAAAGAGGGTTAGAATTTATACAAAGTTTATCCGTAATTGGAGGTAGTGTAGAAGATTTAACTGCACAAGAAAGTGAATTAGCTAAAGAACAGCGAGAAATACTTGAAGCGAATGAAGAATTAGCAAAATCTCAAGTAGAATTATCCCGGTTATTTGATGGATTACAAGATCCAACATTTTTCACTAATTTAAAAACTATTGGATTTGAATTACTAACTGATTTTTTAGAGCCATTTATTGCATTAATTGAAACAACAAAAGAATCTTTTGATCCATTATTAGTAGCTATAAAAGAACTCAGGGGTGACGTAGATGATACCACAGAAGGATTTAGTTTATTAGATGGTGCATTGATACCAATAAAAATATCATTAGAAGTGATCGGTTTTATTGCATCTGTACTTGGTAGTGTATTGACTACAATTGTTAATGGTGTTAAAGATTTCCTCGATATCAGTCCAAATTTAACAGAAGCATTTAGAGAAATTGGGGAGTTCGTTGATATTGCAATAGAAGCAATACTCCAGTTTAAAGATTTAATTACAAGTGGTTTTGATGCTGCTGCTGCTGCCGGTAAAACAGCAGCCAGACGAATAGATGAAGAATTTACTCAGCCATTATTAAAGCAATTAAATGAGATTGATAAAGTTGAAAGGGATTTATTGAAGCAAAAACTCATAAGGGACCAGATAGAAATTAAATCAAAACTGGACAAATTAGCTGCTGATGATTTATTATTAACTGCAGCAGGACAACAGTTGATTGAGTTTGCTAAGGCTAATAATCTGGTTTTAGATGAAATAAAAAGACGAGAAGCTGAAGAAGCAAATCTTGTTAGAGAAGGTGAAAATGAAATCACTAAAGTTCGTGCTGTTAAAGATAAGGAAGCATTGGCAGCAGCAAAAAAAGCAGCTGAAAAAAGGCTGAAAGAGTTGGAAAAATTACAAGCTGAATTTCTAAAAACAATTGAAAGACTTGCCAATGAAAGTGATAAAATACAATTAGAAAATTTAGAAGGACCTGAGCGATTTGCTAAAATCAGAGAAAATGCTTTAAATGAAATTCAGATATTAGAAGATACCATTACTGAAAAAGGTAGATTATTCCAGGAAGAAAGGACCAGAGATATAGAAATTAGGAAAGGAAGATCAAAAGAACAAATCGAAGCTGCTGTAAAAGAGGCCGGAGATTTATTTGAACTTACTAAGGAACAACAAGAGCAATTAACAATTCTTAGAAATGAGGCCAGAGCAACTGAATTAGAAGCCCTTGCTAAATTCAACAATGACAAAGCATTAGCTCAAATTGACGGTGAGCAAAAATCTTTAGATATACAAGAAGCATTCGCAATAAATTCATTAAGGGATTTGGAGAATAACGGAATGAGTGAAATTGATTTTGTATTATTTAAAGAAGAAGAAGAACTTCGAGTTCAACAAGAGTTTGCAGAAAAAAGGATTAAATTATTAGAGGATGAAATTAAAGCTAAGGAGGAGATATTCAAGGCAGATGGAAGCATTAGCATTCAAGAACAAAATCAATTAGATTCTCTCAATTTACAAAAGGAAAATTTAGAAAATTTTATTGAGGATACCCAAAAGGAAAGAGATCGATTAGAAGGTGAAAGAGGCAAATTCAATTTAGCTGAATTCTTAGGTATTGACCCGGATGATTTACCCGAAGTATTAGAAGCTATAAACACAGTAGTTTCAGGATTAGTTGATGGACTAAATGATGTACTTTCTGCACAAGCTGAAGCTGCTGATATCAGATTGGAACAACTCGAAGAACAGGAAGATGCAGTAAGAGATGAATTAGATACTGAGATTGCATTAAATGAAGCAGGATTTGCCGCAAATGTTGCCGGAAAACAAGCTGAATTAGCAGAAATCAAAAAAGCCAAGATAAAGGCTCAAAAGGATGCTGCTGATATTGCTAAGAAACAATTGATATTAGATACTACGTTACAAGCAGTTGGATTAATTACAACGTCTATCAATATAATCGAAGGATTTTCAAAAATTCCTATAATTGGATTACCCTTAGGTATTGCAGCAGTAGGAGCCATGTTAGCGTTTTTTATTAGTGCAAAACAGAAAGCCTTCGCTGCAGTAGGAAGCACACCGGCAACAGCTGAGAAAGGAGCAACAGGTCAAGGTTCAACTGGAGTAGTTACTGGTAAAAGACATTATAGAGGTGGTGAATTTGCATTGAAACATTTACAAGTTGAAGAAGGAGAACCATGGGCAGTATTATCCAGAGATGCAGGAAAAAAAGGTGGTGATAAATTTATAAAGTTTGCAGAAGGCTTGAATATGGGGCAACATCCTGACGATATAATGAGAGATTTATTAGATGGTACCGGTATTTATATGAAGAAGGATATCGATACTAAAATAATTAATCGCGAGGTTGTTATTAGACATCAAGAAATAATCATGTTGGCAAGTGCTACAAATGAAGCCATGGAACAATCGATGAGTAATATTGATGACAACACGGCAGCACTATTAAAATTCACTAAGAACAATAAGCAATTTATTAAAACACATCAGGGGTGGTTGGTATATGATCCAAAACTAAATAAGACGACTCATGTAAAAGACATAAGTAATGGCCCAGGAGAATAAATTACGTTTTTTTCATACTACGGACCTTGATGCTGATAGAAGTACTTTTAAACAGGTTTATCCATTAGGGCCTAAGACTTATCAATTCAAAAAGGATAAAAAAGAACTGTTCTATCGTCAAGATAAAAAAGGTGGTTTCTTATTCGAGAATCATATAGTTGAAGGTGTTGGTAAAATTGATGATTTCGATTTCTTCAATGCTATTGATAAGAATCCATTATTAAGATGCATCACTCGATTTATTATTACTGAAAAATTTTGTGGAGGAGATATCGAGGATGACGACAATTGGGATGAAAAGCATGTTGGTAAATTTACGATGAACGACTGTAAGTTTGATTTGGATCTGTGTACGATCGATGCTAATCAAAATATAGTTGACGTATATTCTTGTTTTAAACAGAACAAAAAGGAAAAGTTCAACATTCTAACGGTTGCCCCATCGATTAAAACTGTTTCCCCAATACAAAATAACTTTGAATTTTTAAGCTGTAGAAATAAAGAGTTTTTAAATTCTCTTCCTAATCCATGTGATGGAACTGGAGGATGGAAACAATTTTTTATAAAAGCAGCACTCAATAGTTCTCAACCAAAATCGACAATTTTCAATGAAGGTGCTGCAGACGATTATTATAATTGTCTGATAACTAAAGATCATGCTGCATGGATTAAGAAAACAAATGGAGCTCCAGATATTTTTGAACTCGAAATATTTCGATTTGCTGATGGAAATATTGATGTGATACAGGGATTAGATGTTTCCAGTACTGTTGTATTTGATAAAGGAATGTTTGGTTGGACATCTGTTGGTAATACCGTATTCAAAGTTTTTAGACCAGATGATGGAGTTGCATTAACAGTTGTTTCTAATCATACTCCACCGATTGAATGGTTCGAAATTGACGATGACAGGCAAGAGGCATTTTATTATGATGGGTTAAATATCAGGCATAAGATATTCTCCACCGGAATAGATAGAATTGTCGATACTGTAGATGTGTCTGGTGTTCCAGGTGATTTAAATATTTCTTATGGTGATGGATTATTAGCATACCATGATGATGATGATGATTTACTCATAAGTTACAATCCAAATACTTTTATTCTTACTGAAATACAAACTCAAGTAACGGATCTTAAATTCCTCGTTAGTGAAGATTCTTTTTTGACGTGGTTTAACATCGATAATGAAACAATGTACCTCCAAAATAGGGACGACACTACGTTTGAGAATATTATTATTAGAGAAAATGGAGGAGATTGTAGATGGTTTGCAAGAGAAAACGAATGGTTAGTATTTGATGATTTAACACCTGTTGGTGTTCAATTAGCTGTTAATTTAATCAATGTAGATGTTTTCAGTTTATTTGATGCAGGAGCAGCTTTACCAACTAACTTAACGGTTAAGATTGAAAATGGTTGGTTCTTATTCCATGCTAATACGGTTGCCGGTTCTCGAATACACTATTTAGATTCAAAAATTCCCGGTAGTCCAAATAGTGAATATAATTTTACTGTTGTTAAAATGCAGAATACCAATCCGGTGTTCTTATCTGCAGGAGTTGAACGTGTTTATATATCAGGAAAATCAGTTAATGCACCATTTAATTTAGAGACTCATAGTATCGATATGGATAGCCAAGCATTAACTTTGGTTGAAACATTAACAAATGATCTTAATTGCATTTTTATGAATGCAAGAGAACAGATTTTAAGCACAAATGTTGATCGTGTTGATATACTAAAAGAAAATATTCAACGAGATGATGAACTAACTATATGGTTTAGAGAGGTTCAAAAATCGATTTGTATTGGGGGAATTCCCACATCACCATCTGGAGGAGGTTGGATATTATTAAGAAACCAATGTAATCAATTTGGAACGGCAACATTTGTTAGGAATCCCGCATTTATCCCTAATCCTGCAAATATAGTAGAAGGTACTTGTAATTGTATTGATGATGTTCCTGACCTCGTTGTGGATGAAGATGATTGTATAAGTATATCAATAAACGCATTAGTAAAAGATGAAATTATTAATCCTACAACTGGTCTAAATGTCGGAACAGTTATAGGTCCAATTGATGCAAAATTAAATATAATAGGCAACCCTATTCAAGTTACTTTTTATATTGAAAACCCTCGAGATGGTTCAACATATACTTGGGGATTACCTGGAGTTGGAGGAACCATTATAAGTGGACAAAGTACTGATGTTGTCGTTATGGAATTCACTCAAAATTTTGCTGCTTCTAATGTAACTTGCCAAGAGACAAATCCATGTGAAGGTGCAGCAATACCTTTAATTAATCAACCTTTTCAAATTTATACTGCTTTGAGTGGTACCAATTCATTGACTGCAAATATCCCAGTAATAGCAGAACCAGATACTTACTCTGGTGCAACAATTAAATTTACAAGAGCATTTGAGCAGGTTGGATTTGCAGGGACGAGCACTGTTGTTCAAGGAGAAAGTTCGAGTAGTTTTGGATTAGATAGTAAGAATAGGATATTTTTAATTGCCACTCACGATGGTGTTGCTAATAATGTTAATTGGAGTGGATCGGTAGGAACGGCTTTATTTAACAAAAATGTTCCCATTGTCGTTACCCCTTTGCCGTCAATTATTTCCGTTGCTGCAGAGCAATGCCCAAATGATGAACAAACATTTAGAATCGAAGCACCAAGAACAGGATGCGTATATAATTGGAGTGTCGATAGTCCTATGTTTATTGTCGGACCGACTGCCGGAGAAAGTGTTGTTGTAGATATTAACGGTGCTACAGGAATTGATGAGGTTCATGTTCAAGAAATTTGCCCTGTTCAACCTCAGAATTTACAATTGATTGCTCCATGCGATGAATTACATAGTGATTCTTGGTGGTGGAAAATAGGAACAGATATAACTTATAGCAATTGCCGTTTATTAAAAAATGTCATTGAGGCATTAGTTGCAAAGATTTGCCCGGACATAACAGTAGTAAGAAGTGACTTTTTTCAATGGAATCCACTAAACCCTTCATTACTTAATTATGTTTATGGAGGCGTGAATGAATATAATTTTTTAACTATTGCTCAAAAATCAGATGTTAAAAATCCAAATGCCTCAGAGAAAGCATCGATAGGAAATATAACTTGGGACCAATTTGCAGAATGGATATTTAATATTGAGGTATTTTACTTAGTTATTGATGGAGAATTACATATAGAACACATCAGTAGATTTGTAGGAACTCAGGGATTAGATTTAACTCAGGGAAAATTCAGAGAATATTCTGAATTCCAAAATAGATTTAAATATGCTAAAGAGGAGATGCCCCGTATAGAAGAGTATAAATTTGAAGAAGCTGAAAATGCTGATTTCGTAGGTTTCCCAATTGAATATAAAGATGGTACGGGTGAATTCAGTGAATGTGTTAATGATGAAACTGATGAAAAGAATTTTCAAGACTTAACAACTGATCTAAAATTCATTCAAAACAATCCAGGTGATATATCTAATGAGGGATTTGTAATATTTGCCACAATATTCGATGGGGTTGATTATAGAGTAATTACGAACAATGGATTAATATCTGGATCCCCAATATTAAACTCACCCATGGCCATATCAATACTACAAGATAGGTTCATGCGACACAATAGAATTTTAGAATCTGGTAATCTTAATCGACAATTTGTTAATTTTGAAAGTGTTCAGAGATTTAAAAAACAAGATCCATTTACAATTCCATTTTGTTGTGATGATGTTTTTGATCCGATAGATTTACTCACAACCTTTTTAGGACAAGGGCAAGTTGAAACAGCTGAAATTGATTATAAAGATGATACAATGGAAATTAAATTAAAATATGAATAGCCATGAATGGATTAATCAAACCTATAATAACAACGTTACCTTTTTATAAAGTGCCTGCTGCTTATGTTTCTGGTGCTTCTGATCAGAAACCATTTTATTTTCAAAAAGAACAATGTAAAATGGATTGTTTTTATGGTACCATTACCGATAGGAATCATTTACCTCCATTTATATTATCATTTCCAATAGCTTTAGGAGTTGCATTATCTACACCAATGGATTTTAATATCATTTGCAGTGATGGAACGAGCAGCATCCCAATAGTTTTTGTTCCTCGATTTACAGTAAAAGCATTTGTATTCAGTGTTGCAGAATTAGCTTTGATTGCTGCTGATGGCCCAACTGTAGGAGATGCCTATTATTTTGATGACGGAGTACCATTGACTGCTGTTGAGATAAAGACATGGGATGGATTTGCTTTTATAGGAGGTGGGCCAGTAATTCCATTAGAAAATGATTTGATGGATGTAACGGATGAGGGTTTTGTTTATGCATTTACTTTTGATGAAGATTTAAGCGGGAAAAAAAATCCTGCAAGGCGTGGTATTTGGGTTAAAACATTAAATGGATTCCAGTTATGTGACATAGGAGATGAAACACTTTTAATCTATAATGGATTTGAAGTGGAGGAATTACCATGTGGATTGAAACAAATAGAAATTGATTTTGATGAAATTGATCTTCCTCCATTAACTGACCGTAGATTTCTAAGTGAACTTGTTGATGTTAGAATTTTTGACCCGTTGGATAATAAATATCATAAATTAGAAGTTGATAATAGTTGTGCGTTAGGTAATATACCCTATGAGGATATTCGGTTTAATCATATATTTTATTTTGATTTAGAAACATTGGTTGGAGAACCAGAATACCTGACCAATGATTCGAAAGAAGAAGATGGATTAGGGGGTGAAAAATTGGTATTTTCCAGAATAACCAAACTATTTATACTTGATACATTTGGAATACCGGAATACATTATCGATTTTTTATTCTTTACTACTCAACACGATGATGTTCATATCGTTTATCCTCTTGAATTGTCTAACTCTCAAACGGAAACAAGTCAATATCAAGGTAAAAGGGAGATTGAATCTGACACCATGGAAATTCAAAACGATTGGTTGTTGGGGGGTTGTTTTGGTCAAGCTACATTTAAATTTGCATTAGTTGACGATGTTACTAAAACTGCTTGTTGTCAAGCATTGGATAAAGAGGGCTGTATTATTGATACGTTTACTCCATTATTAGTTGTGGATGGAGATGACAAAGATACTATTGAAGCATTACCTCCTTCAAAAGACGATTGTTATTTAATTCTTACTCCTCCAGGTGTAGGTGAATGGTTTGATAATGCAAATAATATAGCCTGTTGGAATGGAGAGGATTGGGATTATACGGTTCCAACTGACAATTTATTCGTTGAAGTTTTAGGTGGATTACAAGATGGACTATATTTCTGGACCGACACTAATGAATGGAAAATAAGATTTAGTGTTGAGTGTGCAAATATTTTATCAAATGAATTTGATGCCGTTGTTTTCATTCCTTTACAAACTACCGGATATTTATATTATCGTGAAACAGGAACAGCTACATGGATATTTGTCGGTGCATTCACTCCTGAAGAATTAGATGATGGTATTACAATCGATGGGTTAGATGATGATACTGATTATGATGTTCGAGTTAATGCTTTAAATAATAATTGTGATTATGGATTAGGTGAAACAACGATTTGTCATACCGAAGCAGAATCATAAAATCAATTAACTACATAATGAGGTTGTGAGTAAATTTTTAAGTTAGGATATTTGACCTAACTTAAAAAAACTTATAGCGATGAAAAATTTCAATTTACCAAAATTAGTAGCAGGATTAATCAGTTTCTTATTTGTCTTTACTATATGTACAGCAATGTTCTATGCACCTGAAGTAAGTCTTTTAATTCCTACAATTAAAATGATCAATCCAGTTTGTGCAACAAATTGTGCTACTACTTTACCACCAGTTTCTTTTGATGAATGTCAACCCGAAACAAATGGTGCTCAGGTCGCTAAAATTTATGTGACTAATATAGGTAATCCTTTAGTTGATTGGACCAATGTTGTAGAATGGAATGCAAGATTAGATAATGCAGCTGATGATCCAGATGATATTTTAACACTTCATGTTGTTGGTTCTAAACCTGTTCCTGCTTCTACTGAAAAAGATATTTCTTTAGGTAGAAAGGTAACTGGTCAAAAAACTCATACTTTACCATTTAAAATTGATGAAACAAATGATATAAACCACGAATTCCTTCGTCAGAATGAATGTGGTGGTTCTTATTTAATGTGGTATGAAACATTAGAAGGTAAATTATTTGGTGGAACTGAAGGTATTGTAGCATCGTTACTATTGGATATGAATATTGCTGAAAGTTCTGACGATCTTATTCAAAACGAGGGGAAATTTGAGTGGAAAGCTAAGTTTACTGAGGAAAGAATTGCCTCTCCTCTTGCATAAAATAATTAATTAATTTTTAACTTTTAAAATTTGAACCCATGGCAGTACCAGATTGCTCAAATAAAGGACAAGTATTAGCAGAATTATTTAAGGATATTCTAACTGTAGATGATGTAGGGAATCCTGCCATCCGAGTTGTGTTAGGTGTTGATTCAGGTGATCCTTTTATTACTTGTACTAACAAAACATTAACTGATGAGGAAATTGCTAAATCAGTAATTATAGCGGATTGTAATGGAAAACCTGCATTGAATTTAGCAGCATTCCCTTGTGTATAAAATATTATTAACTTATTTAAGAGCCATATCATTCGGTTGGTATGGCTTTTTTTAAACCATAGAAAATGGCATTTTGTCTTGAAGATTTTGTAGATTGTTTAAATAAAACACAGAGTCCATTAGAACTACTTAAGTTGCTTTTGGCCAAGGTTGGTGTTGTGCCTAATGAAAAACCTGCAATTAGGGTTTGTGTATCTAATGCAGATGAGTTAGGAGGATTAATATCTGATGAATTTATTGCAAGTGCAGCACAAACAGATTTTCCATTATCGGAACCATTAAGAATTGATTATGCAGCTTTTAAAAATGGTGCAATTAAACCAAAAACATCAGGTCATTCATATATTGCAGTTGGAAATTTAGTTAGATTTGCAGTGGGACAACCTTTAGGAACAGAAATAATCATAAATCATTAAACATGAAAAAGAGAATTTTTATATCATTCATCGCTTTATTATTTGGAATTTTATCATTTGGTCAAACCATTAATGATAGAAGCGTTCCTTTCCATGTTGCTGATACAACAACTTTATTTAATGCATCATTAATAGAAGGAACACTTGTTTTTGATGAAGCAACTAACCGACTTTGGAGATTGGATGCACTTGGTTCTGGTGGATTAAGTTTAAGTACTGTTGCTAAAACTTTGATAACTCAGGCAGGAGGATTAGGAGATCCACCTTTAACGGATGTTTTAACGGCCGGAAATACAACGGCAGATGGTCAAACTATTAATTCTTTAAATGGAGATGTACAGCTTAATTTGAGAGATGGAGGTGATAATATATTCGATCTTACAAATGATAATGGTGGATTTCTAAAGGCTTGGTTTTATGGAGATAACACTACCACTCAATATGGATTTGGTAATGATTATTTTTCTGTGGCCAGTGCAAGTGGGATAGAAGTATCTGGAGGTTTGGGAGCTTCAAACTATACAAGTATATCAAATGCAAAATTATCTGTTGTTGGAGTAGCGTCTTTAGGAATTGATCTAAATACATTTAAAATATTTGATAATACTCTTTTGAGAACAATAGGGGGAGGGGTTTTTAATTCAGGAATCTCGATGAATAACACAGGCGTAACAACGTTCAATGCAGGGGTTAAGAATTCAACTTCAATTAGTTATTCAGGAACAGTAAAAACGGATAGCACGCTTTACATTAATCAATTAGCTTTTAGTGACATTGGACTTGGTGAAATGCTAATAGCTTACACTCCTGACGCTTCAGATTTTACAGCTACATTTAAACCCGAATCTGGTACGATTGCATATTTAACGGATATTCCTGCAGTACCTAACACGATTTATTCCGCAGATGATGCACTTTCTGCAGACAGGACAATATCGATGACCGATAAGGACTTGATATTTACCAGGACAACTGGAAATGTTGGTATTGGTGGGACTCCATTAGCAAATTATCTATTGGATATACAAATGCCTACTGGTAGCGAAATGCCTTTATCATTTTATGAGCCAATGAAAACAACAGGAACTAATTATTCCGTTGATTTTTTTGCTGACGATGTAAATGATGTTAGAACATTAGGGTCTTCTATTATAGCAAGATTGGCAGCTAATTCTACAGCAGGAAATGTGGACATGGATTTAGTTATAAATAACAGTTTAAAAGTACAAGCTAATGATAGGGTATTAATTACAGATGATGCTACTTCCCCGGCAGCAGTGGCACAATTAGAAGTTAGGGGTGTACTGGGCGTTACTACAAATACAGCATTATTGGTTAAAGGAAACAATAATACTTCATCTTCAATTCCTCTACTGTTACGAAATAGTGATAATAGCAATTTATTTTTGATTGATGGTACTGCTAAAGTATTTCATAATGATGCTAATTTAGTTACTGGAGATTTCAAAATGGACGGTACAGCGAATGATGCTTGGTATTTTGATGCAGGAGAAAACGCAGTTGTTATGGGTGGAACAAACCCAGACAATAGTTCTATATTTGAATTAAGATCTACCACAAAAGGTTTTAAGCCTCCTGATATGACAAACACAGAACGAGATGCGATTGTAAGTCCAATAAGCGGTTTAATACTATACGACAATACTAATGAAGACATGAATTACAGGAACGGTTCTTCATGGAGAAGAATATTAAATGCAGGTGCTTCCACTTTGCATAAGGGGGGTGTTCTTTTTGCTGACGAAACGGGTTCAAGTGTTGACAACGATAGTGCTAATTTCTTTTGGGATGACACTAATAAATTTTTAGGATTAAGACAGGACTCTCCACAATCAATTTTGCACATATCCGATAGTATTACCCCATCATTTCAAATAACAAATAATAGCACCGGGCACACTATTAACGATGGATTTAGATTTACTTTAGATGAAACAGGAAATGTTTCTTTTACACCAGAACCGGGCAAGGGGATATCTGTAATGCTTAAAGGAGCTGCTCCTGTGTTTAGTATAGATAAAGATAGTGCTAATGCAGTATTTCAAATAAGAAGGACTGGATCAACTCCCAGGTCATGGCGTTTAGTAAATAATGGAACTCTTTTTTCAGTAGTAGATGATACAGGTGGTTCTTCTCCTTTTTGTATGGAGAACGGAGTCGCAACAAATACATTATATTTAGAATCTGGAGATGAGGTAGGTATAGGAACAGCAAATCCAACTGAAAAATTGGATGTTCAAGGGAACATTAATACCACTGGAGTTTATAAAGTATCTGGTTCAAGTGGATTAACAAATACTTATACTTTTGGCGGTGGTGCCTCTGGAGAGGTTGCAACAATGACATTTACTGGAGGAATATTAACAGGGGTAACAACAGTACCTTAAACTTTAAAAATAGATTTATTATGAAAAAATTAGCATTAATATTAGCATTATTCACGTTATCATTAACATCTAATGCTCAAACCAATTTAGACTCAGCTGCTTTGGTAACTTATCAGATTGATACAACAGGATTATCTAATGGATTAATAATCCCTGATACATTCTATATATCGATCACTGGATTCGATTTAAACAGGGATGGGGGGTTTTATTTTGTATCATCTACCCAAACCTATACAGATACGTTAAATGTCGTTAATATAGCGAATGATAACCTTTCTTATAGTAAAAGATATTATGTAACTAAGTCGCAATTAAACACATTTACGCCAATACAAATATTTAACAACTTGGTCAAGGCCGACTTGGAAAGTATTTATGGAGTGAATAATGTCACTAAATTATAATAGTTATGAAAGGTTTATGGGAATTTCTTAATGGAAAGAAAACTGTTATTTCTGCCATTGCATCTACGACAATAGCATTTTTAACAATCAAAGGAATCTTAGATTCTGAAACAGCAACTTATTTGTTGTCATTATCAACCCTTTTGTTGGGTGTTGGGGTTACTCATAAGGTTGTAAAATATACTGAACAAAAAAAGAAGGAAAATGTTCAAGATTCTACTCGTTAATTTCTTGTCGATTTTGACAACTGTTTTTTTGTCGCTTACTCCTATTATGATTTATCTCAGGGAGGGATTAAGTATTATAGTTTTATTGGTTTCTCTTGGCTACACTATTTGGAAATGGAGAAAAGAGAAACGAGAATCTAAAGAGGAATGATTTCAAAGGAAACAAAAAAGCAAATTAGGACCTGGATAATTGCAAGTATTTTACTTGCTTTGGTTGGTTTCAAAGATGAAATTGTTGCTAAGTTTCAAGCAGGAAATAATGTTGAATTTACTCAGGATGTCCATGGAGCAATTTTGAACGATGAATTTATCGGAAAAATGTTCCGGCATAAAGAAACATTAAAACAGGTATCGATTATAAAAAAGCAGGGTGAGGATGAAATGATCAAGCGTGAATCTGAGCGAGTAGGATTAAGGGTTTTATTGAGTAGAGAAATGAATGTCGCTGAGGATAATGTCGCTAATGAGATTGGGATATCAGTAAAATTCGTGAAGTTTTTGCAGAACAAAATTGATAGTGTAGTTGATTATAGGATTGATAAATGGCATGAAAGAGGTAGGAAAAAAGTAAAAAAAATGTGATGGAATTAGATGTATTAAGATATAATAGTGAGTCAGACTATACGGATGGTCTATTCTTAATCGATAAAGATTTTGAATGTTTCAGCATTGAGGATGAAGAAAGGACCAAAAAAATTATGGGTGAAACCAGAATTCCAGACGGCCGTTATAGGGTAAAACTAAGGCGTGAAGGTGGATTTCATCAACGATATTTGAAGAAATTTGGAGAACCTTTTCACCAGGGAATGTTGTGGATTAAAGATGTACCCGGATTCGAATACATTCTTATTCATATTGGGAACACAGATGATGATACGGCCGGTTGCCTTTTATTAGGACAAACTGCTCAGGCTTATAAAGGTTTTGTTGGAGGATCAACCACTGCTTACAAAAAAGCATATGACAAAATTTGCGATGCCTTACTCGATGGTGAGGAGGTTTGGATTAACTATAAAACCATAGGATGAAGATAGAAAAAATACTCGTGATTGTAGTGATTGCTTTTGGTGTGGTTTTATTTTTGAATATTATTGGGGTGTTTGACCGGGATATAAATCAAACTGACAAAGTTTACTCCAAGGAAGAAGTTGCTTTGATGTGGGCCGTAAAGGATCGTGATAGGCAAATAAGTGAATTATTAAAAGAAGTTGAACAAATACATAGGGAGAATGAAAAAAATTGGAAAGTCTATGGCGTTGATTCTGTTGTTATTTATAATAGCAATGACAGGTACGCAGACAGCCTCAGGGCAATCTACAACCCAAAAGAGTTGTAAAGGAGTATGCTATACTAAAAAACAGGATAGGAGGGCTTTAAATGCGTTCCGTAAGAATGCCAGTTTTCAAGTCCAGGTGAAAAATGACAAAGCTGAGATCAAGAAATTGAATTCCGCATTTAATAAATTGAAGAAGAATAAGGAGGCGATGAATAAAGCCTACGAAGATGAAAAAAAAGTATCTGAAAACTGTAAAGATGATTTGTATAAAGTAAAAAAAAGAGGTCCAAGAAATATTGTATTAGCCACATTAGTAGGTTTAACTGTTGGATTTTTAAGTACAAGATAATTAAGAATCTCCCTAAGTACCCCTTGTTTGTAATGCATCGTCAGTAATGGCGGTGCATTTTTACCTCAGCATTTTAATTCTTTTTTTTAATAACCTCAACAGCCAAGGCCACTACACTTTCCATCACCTCAGCACACGAAATTCGCAAATAGTCACAATATTTGCGTAAGTGAAACAACAAATATTATCCTATTTCTTCGTTTAAAAAACTTTCGAAATCTAATATTTGTTTAAGGTCTCAACTTAATTCAGGTAATTAATGTGAGGCTTGGAGGTTTTCATATTATTAATTATAAGACAGAATGAACCTATTTACAGGCCACCTCAAATCCTAAGCTAAGTAACATAACGTAATACATTATAAGACAAATAATGTCAGTTATAATTAAGCGTTATGTGAAATAGCCACTGATGTAATGCTTGACTTCTTACTTATCAATAACAACAATAGATTAAGACTATTGACCTCACTTCTATGATGTAATGAACGCCTAATTTTTGTCTTTGTATTGTTGATTAACTTTCGTTTGTTTACATTTGTTTTCATAACATCTATCGTGTTCTAAAACCCACTAATTTTAAATACCAGATAGATAATAAACGCTTTGGCGTGAGTTTATCTATTTGGTTAAGGTCCTCAGTGGGTACCCGGGCATGATAGTTGCTCACGCCTTGTTTATTATATTCATTTATTAATTAAAAAAACCCACTATGAAAACAACAATTTTATCACTATTAATTTTATTCTCAATTAATTCATTTTCACAAGACAGTAATAATGTTTATATCGTCAAACAAGTCGATGACATGACTGATAAAGTCTACTATTATTCCAGTGAAAAAATGGTGTGTCAAAATGACACTAAAACAAAAGGATTCTCAATAACATTCATGTTTGATGGAAAAACTGATAACAGTCTTAAAATCGATGTGATCAGCATGAAAATAATTGGACTGGACTGTGTCCAAGGAACCAAATTATTATTTCTATTTGAAGATGATTCCAAATTAACTTTAACAAGTTGGAACAAATTCAACTGTAAAGGAACTGCTTGGTTTGATATGAAACCTACACATTTAAAGAAACTATCTTCCAATAAAATTAAGAAGATCCGAGTTCAAAATGGCAGGAATCAAAAATCTTATACCCATGAAATTGAAAATCAAACTTATTTGATGGATTTGCATAAGAGTTTTATGGATAAAGACATCAGAGCTAAGGAATAGTTCGGTGGATTAATCACAGAATTATCACTCAAATTATTCTCGACTATCGTCTACATAATTTTATCGTGACCGTTGAGACCTTTCGCTACGCGATTGGTTTTTTTTTGCATAAAATTTGCGTATCTATAAAATTATATATATGTTTACAAATAATTAATAACATCAACTAAACTAAAATTACCAAAATGGCTAAAAAATTACAGAATCTTATGTTAGAAGTAGGATTAAGTGACGGTGTTGCTGAGGACTATTTCAACTACATTGCTGATGGTTATTTCCTTAATAAAACAGGTGAAGCAAGAGAATTGTTTAATGGCATGAAAAAACCAGACCAGGAGAGTTGTATCAAATATTTAAGGGATAAAAAAACACCTCGTCATGAAGCATTAGTTACAATTTTGTTAGAAGAATTATTTATTAACTTAAAATAGGAGAATAAGCCATGCCAAAAAATGAAGGTTATAGGAATTATCAATTAGAAGAAAATGTTGTTTCATTAATTGATTCTGAAAAAAAGGACAATGGAATTTCTAAGGATTTCACAATTAATAAAGCGATTGAATACTATTTTGAAAATAGGACAATTAATAATGATGGTCACGATTATAAATTTGAAACAAAGGGACGATCTGATGTTTATTTTTATCTCAAACGTGAAAACCACAATTTACTTGAAGAAGAAAGTAGTCGGTATGAAATCCCATTTAATTGGATTATTAACGAGGCTGTTAAATTTTACATAAATAATAAATCGTGATACAAATTAACATCGAACTAAAGGCTATAAACAGAAGAAGGGCAGAACAGATAATAAAAGAAATAGCTTTAAAAGTTAAAAGTGGTGTTTATGATTACAATAAAAAAGGACAATTTTTTGAATATAAAATAGAGTATATGAAAATAGAAAACTCAAGAACCAAAGATGTTGATAAAGACGAAAGTGTTTTGTCTGAGGATTCAATGGAGAAAACCCATGTCGATGAAAATGGAAACCGATATGAATGGATTAATGGTGCATGGCACCTTTTAATAATGAGCAATTTTGACTAAAATTATGGTAAGAGAAATAAAATTTAGAGCGTGGATAAAGCCGACAAAAGACAATGATGGAGAAATGGCATCACAAGATATTCCAACTGACTACACATTGGTGAGCAACGGAAATGGATTTGGTATTGTAGAAAATATGGAGGACTGGATTGATAAAGATAGGTTTATTTTAATGCAATTCATAGGCTTAAAAGACAAGAACGGAAAGGATATTTACGAAGGGGATATTGTTAAATGGGATGATGGTTCTAATGGCAAATATTGGAGAATATGTAAAATATTTTGGAATAAATGCGGATTTGAGTTAGTTGGATATACTTATTCAACCATTACACCAGATGAAAAAACAAAAGTACATTTTAAGTTTGGGGCATTTATTTATGAAAAAGATGGTGAATTAGAAATAATCGGTAACATCCATGAAAACCCTAAACTAATTAAAGAGGTATGATAAACGGATTTCCTGAAGAAACTAAGGAGCTTAACGATTTTGAAAAACAAATTGCAAAGTTCATGATACCAAAACTTAATTTAAATGTTGGTGTTGATAAAGCAGTTACTAATATAGAAATTCGGAGGAAACTGAAAACGGAGGGCTATGAAGTTGCTCCTGCGAGAGTCCGTAAAATTATACACTTCATTCGAGTTCATAAATTAGTGATCAATTTGATATCCACAAGTAAGGGGTATTACCGGGCAACAAAACAAAAAGACTTGGATAAATATGTGGAGGGATTACAGCAAAGAATTAACTCAATAGCAGAAGTAAAAAAATCGTTTTTAACTCAATAAACATTAGGGTTTACGACATTATTATATTAATTTTAAATACTAACATCAACTAAATAATTAAACCATGAATACAGAATTAGTTACAACGAAAAGCCTGTTTCAACAGGTTAATATTCAGCAACGATTTGCTGATTTATTAGGGGATAAAGCTCAGGGATTTATCTCATCAGTATTGCAAACAGTCAATAACAACAAATTATTGGCTAAGGCGACACCCGTTACAGTTCTAAATGCAGCAGCAACCGCAGCAACATTAGGGCTTCCGATTAATCAGAATCTTGGGTTCGCTTGGATAATTCCATACAACAATATGGTACAGGGTCAAAAAGTTTGTGAAGCACAGTTTCAAATGGGTTGGAAGGGATACGTACAGTTAGCACTCAGGACCGCCCAATACAAAAACATCAACGTCACACCTGTGTACAAGAATCAATTCAAATCATTCAACGCAATGACTGAGGAGTTAAACGCTGATTTTACCAAGGAAGGAAATGGTGAAGTTGTCGGATATGTTGCCTACCTGAAACTATTAACTGGATTCGAGAAAACAGTGTATTGGAGCAAGAAGAAGGTGACGGAGCACGCCAAAAAATATTCGAAGGCTTACAGTTCTAAATTCTCCCCATGGCAGGATAAGGATCAATTTGATTCCATGGCGATGAAAACAGTACTCAAAAGTACAATATCCAAGTGGGGAATCATGTCTATTGAAATGGAAACGGCTCAACTTGTTGACCAGTCTGTTCAGAGAAATGAGGAAGAATATTCATATGTTGACAACACGATTACTGTGGAGGAGAAGAAGGAAAAAATAAGAGATAATAATGATGATAATCCTACACTTGATCTGAAATGAAAAAACCGCCACACGCATATCGTGATCTGAGCAAAGATGAGCTCGAAGAATTATTCAGTCAATTTCTAATTGACTCATGGAGTTATTCAAAAATAAGTTCATTCTCCAGGAATGAGAAAGCATTTGAAATGCAATACATTTATAGGAATCCGATTAAAATGTCGGCATCGGCCATATCTGGTTCTGCTTATCATGATGCACTTGATCATTATTTCTCATCACTTCAGAAGGGAAAGAAAAAGGACCTTGTTGATTTACAAATGGTGGCATT
>SDBT01000953.1_pt1 | contig 48757 bp, 40 predicted proteins | sample 2277101 | NCBI WGS metagenome assembly SDBT01 (sample SAMN10404973, study PRJNA504765) | marine sediment metagenome | isolation source: marine sediment core GS10_PC15, 103 cmbsf | place: Arctic Ocean: Southern Knipovich Ridge | collected 2010 | reverse complement strand
GCCGCATTATGCATCGCCGGTGAAAGCGAGTGTTCTACTGGGTGACCTACGATTCCATAGATTTTCTTCATGGTCTAACGTTATAACGTTATAACGTCTTTTTACTCTTCCCAAAGCTTCTTGCTCGACAGCTTCCTTCCACCAAGAAGCTCACCCATTTTTTCCACGATTCCTTCAAAGGGTACAATTTCCTGGCTACCTCGTTCCATATTGCGCAGAATAATGGTTCCTTCCTTCACTTCAACCTGCCCAAGAATCAGGCTATATTTGGCATTTAACTTATCAGCCAGTCCCATTTGACCTTTCATCGAAGACTTTCCGATAGCGCCTACAGTGTTGATGCCAATATCCCGAAGGCTATTAATGAGTGAAAGTGACTTCTTTTTTGCCACTAGTCCAAGCTGAGCCACAAATATATCGACTTTGTCCTTATTGGGTGGCCTGATGCCTGCTTCCTTCATATATGAAATCGTGCGTTCAATACCCGCTGCATAACCAACGGCAGGAGTGTCTTCACCACCCATTGCTTCCACCAATCCGTTGTAACGACCGCCTCCACCTGTAGCATTCTGAGCCCCTTCATGTTTGCTCCAGAATTCAAAAACAGTATGACTATAATAATCCAAACCTCGAACCAAGGTGGAGTTCAATTCATATTTCAATCCCAGTTCATTCAAATACTCCTGAAGAAGCTTGAAGTGCTCCTGACTATCTTCACTCAGTACACTTTCTAGTTTAGGAGCCATAGAAGCAAGAATCTGGCAGTCTTCTTCTTTGCAGTCAAGCAGGCGCATGGGATTTCCATGCATGCGTCTTCGGCAGTCTTCACAAAGACTTCGTTCTTTGCCAGTGTAATAATTAACTAAATCCTCACGGAATTGTTTTCGGTCATCGCTGCTTCCAATGGTATTCAGCTGAAGGCTAAGTCTATCGGCAATGCCTAAATCTTGATTAATACGATGAGCAATATAAATTACCTGAGCATCGATAGCCGGATCAGCTTCACCCAGTACCTCAAAGCCAAACTGGTGGAACTGCCTGTAGCGACCCTTTTGAGGTCTATTATAGCGAAAGTGCGGTTCAATGTAATAAAGTTCTACAGGCTTGGGAAGATTGCTCATCCCGTGTTCTAAATAGGCGCGCACCACCCCTGCCGTACTTTCAGGTTTCAGGGCAAACCTTTTTCCGCTTTTACTTTCAAAAACAAACATCTCTTTTTCTACAATGTCCGAACTTTCGCCAATACTCCTTTTAAATACCTCCACATTCTCGAAGATTGGGGTAGAAATACGTCTAAAACCAGCCCTTCTACAGTGATGCCTGACGACTTTCTTGATAAAGGAAAAATAAAGGTGATCATCGGGCAATATATCGTGAACACCCTTAGGCGATTGGTATTTTAGGTTGGACATAAGAATAGTTAAAAAGGACTTCAACCATCGTACCACAAAATAATTATTATGCAAAGACCTACCTACTCACTTCTGTAGCCAAAACCTGCCCATCTAAACGAGGTTCCCATTTGATACCCTCCTTTATGGCATAAATCCTGGAAGTTTCGAAAAGCGGAATACCAATAAGATCCTTGTTAATTTTATCGCTGATTTCCTGTAAAAGAGAAAGCCTATCCTGAGGATTCATTTCCGTACGACTTTTTTCGATTAGTTCATCTACTTCCTTATTCTTGTATCTTCCGTGATTAAAGGGGCCGTCCGAATGTATAAAGGCATCAAAAAACCCACCAGCATCCCCATCCTCTGCGCGCCAACCCATCAAAAAGAGTTGTGACTCATTGCGGCTGATCTTAGCCAATAAATCGTCTGGTGCAGAAGCATTTTCTTTGACCAAAAATCCAGATAATCGTAGCTGACTCGCCAGATATTGAGTTAAAGTGCTGTAGGTGCTCAGGTAGTCAAAGCTGAGCCTTTCCAATCTTTTCCCAAAAAGACCACGCGCCTCGTTTTTAGGGTCGTAGGCGTATGTGGGAATGTTCTGACTATAGCCAAATACACCTGGCGCAATGAACTGGTTACTACTTCTGACAAAGTGATTGCCGATGGCCTCAATGCGGTCGGGGTCAATCAGGGTCTGAATCGCCTCACGAATGTTCCGATCCTCAAAAATGGAATCATCAAGCCGGAACATCAAAAAGTTCACTTCAAGTCCATAGATATTAATAACCTGGTTATCGGGAAGGTCAAGTGCCTGTTCCTCGGTAAGGCCTACCAAAATATCGATTTCATCTTTCACAAACCCAGTCTCCCTCTCCGTTCGATTGGTGATGATTTCATAAAGCGCTTTCTGAAAAGCCGGTTTTTTACCCCAATAGTCCGAAAATATTCTTATATAGAAGCGCTCACCCTTAATCCATTCAACAAACTGGTAAGGGCCAGTTCCAATATTATTATCTTTGTGAATAAAAAGCTTTGTAAGCTTAGAAAGTAGTAATGGATCCGGAAAGTAAGTGGTGACCACAACGCGATTTCCTTCTGCCACACTAATATCCTTGATGGTGCTAATGTAATTGACGATTTGCTTATTGCCCGAAGCCTTGGCTTTTTTGAAAGCATCAACAACATCCTGAGGTCCAAAAGGGCTCCCGTCGTGAAAAAGAACACCTTTTCTAAGACGAAATTCCCAGCTTGTGTCACTAAGATTTCCCCAGCTTACCGCTAAGCCAGGAACAATCTTTAAATTACGGTCGAATGCCACCAAACCTTCGTAGATATTCCGAGTGCGGGTAGCGTTATTCAGATTAAGGCTATAAGGTGAAATATCTGTTGCCTCGGTACTCATTACGATTCGAAGAGTATCACTTTCCACTTCCGGGAAAAAAATATCACGATAATAAAAACCACCTGCAACCAAAGCAAGAATTACGACGAGAGTAAATAAGACTTTTTTCATTTATTTCTTTGTATAAATATTTCGACTGTCATTGTAGCAAAAAAAGGCAAGCAAAAGAAATATCTGTTGTATCTAAAGTGCTAAGCAGTATTCCTTTACTGCTACTGGATATCCGCAGAAGGGGGATTAGCGACATTGGCGACTACTGGAGGCTCTGGCACAGGAACTGTTGGCGCTGCTGGTGCAACAGGAGTAGTAGGAGTAGTAGCGGAAGGCGCTGCAGCGGCACTTGCACCGCTAAGTGCGATCTTGGCCTCGTCGAGCGTATTATATACAGTGATGATTTGCGTTATGCCGACAACTTTCAGAATATCAAGAATATTAGGCTTCGGACCAATAATTACGATAGATCCGCTTTTAGCACTCGCTTGCGTGAACCAGTCAGTCACATAACCGATAGACTTTGAATTCATATATTCAAGATCGGAGAAGTCGAGCAAAAGAACCGGCTCAGCCATCTCGGTGATGACCTGGTAGATCTTTTTTGCTTCATGATCCACATTGGTTTCATCCAACTGGCCCACAAAGTGGATTAGCTTGGCTGTTTTAGCACCAAGTGCTAAGTCCTGAAAGGTGATTTGAATATCTGACATTGCTTATGTTTATTAATCGTTAATTAAAGTTGTTCGTTGGCATCAAAGCTCTTGATAACATGCGTAGTTAAACCACCGTCCTCGTTATCAATAAATTCAACCGAATCTGCCCAGCTGGCCACAATCTGAGAAAGACCGCGTCCGCGAATGGTTGTGATGGTGGTTGGGTCGATATTTTTGTGAGATTCCAAATATTGCATCATGTCGGCAGCGGACGTCTTATTTGGGCCGGTGCCTGTATCTTTTACAAATACTTCTATGTACTTATTCTTCACGCTAACAAAGGTAATAGTGATGTTTTCACCAACCGCTGAACCAAATTCAATCGCATTATTGGTGAGTTCATCAACCACAGATTGAAAACGATAGGCCCATTGCTTAGAGAAACCAGTCATATTCTCGGTAACCGTCATCGTAAAGTCTCTGATGCCCGCCATAAAGTAGGCATTTGTAGGAAGTATAATTGTAATTTTAAGCGGGGCTTCCTTAGATACCGTATCCAGACTCTTCTTTAGAACACCCTGATCCGATGGATGAGCATCATTAGGAGTAACCACAGGTGCAGGAATAGGTGATGTATTCTGCGAAGTCGGTGCTTGAGGTATATTTTGGTCCATCAATCAACTGAAAAACTATTACTATCAGTTCATTATAGCACTTTTGAGCCCTGTTTTCAAGGGTATATTGTTAAAAATCAGCTGAGACTAATAAGCGTAGATTGGTAATCGGCCAAAGAACAACCAGGACCTTTCCACTGATGTTTGCCTCAGGTACAAATGGGAAGGCATCCTGAGTAATTGGCTCCAGCCAACTACGGCTATCGTTACTATGATTACGATTGTCTCCCATAACGAAATAATGCCCTTCGGGAACAACATATACATTCTGACGCTGCTTCTGATTAATATAAGTACGATTCAGATTCTCACCATTCAAAAAAGGTTCCTCAATTTGCGTAAAATCCTCATCCACAGGCCCTTTCAAGTAGACACGGCCACTGTCGATTTTGATTGTGTCTCCAGGTACTCCGATTATGCGCTTCACAAAATATTCGGGACCTTCCGAATCATAAACACGAAGCATATAAGTGGTACCCGACTCACCTTCAAAGGTCAATTTACCCTCTTTGTAAGCATCTTTATCGACCTGCATATTCGCAACAAGGTTCCACATAGTCTGTCTGGCGGAGCCACCCTCAATTTCCTCCTGCGGAGCATAGTAAACCAGATCATCTTTGCGGACTCTTTCCCGGCAGAACCAAAAAATGCTCAAGAATTTACCTTCACAATAGCTCGCCTCCTTTTTTTTCGACAAATTAGAGAAATCCAGAGTTCCGATTCCAGAATAATTCACCTTAACCAGTTCTTCGAATTTTGGAGTATCTTTGCTTGTAGCAGGCGGTAAAAAAACAATAGGATCTCCACGATCTACATCACCCACGATGTAACTTAACTTATCGATTAGAATAAACTCCTTATTTTCCAGTGTGTTTGCCATAGAAGATCCTACTACCCGAAAAGGCGAAATAAGAAAACTACGAATCAGAACGACCAAAAAAATAATAACGATGGCGTTATAAAAAATATCGGTCAGAAAGAAGCCTACACTCAGCAGAAGGCGCTTAAATCTCCCCTGTTCAGTTTCATTTTTATCCATTTTTCCTAAAAACAAGCCCGTACAGATTATATGGATTGAAGGAGATTTACAAGTTTATATTTATTTGAGATAATGGCCACAGTAAAACCAAAAACAAATGTTGGTCGATAAAATTATATTTAAAAAACATCTGGAGAGAGAGGAAGAGGTCCTCTATGCAGCTCACAAACACTGGGTTGAGTTTATTGGCCCTTTTATTGGCATCTTCTTTTTCGGCTTTATATTGCCATGGATATTGTATTTTGCAGGTTTTAACAGCCCTATATTTCTGGCGGTAATCGTGGTTTGGATGGTTTTGGCTGCTGCAAGACTTTTTCATGACTTCATAGACTGGCATTCCGACGTATGGCTTTTTACAAATATGAGCATCATCATTGTAGAATGGCATGGGCTATTTTCGAATACGTCACAACGAATCGGTTACGAAGATACCGAAGGAGTCGCATATTCAATCCAGGGGTTTTGGGGTACCGTTTTAAGATATGGTGATGTAACGCTTAAAGTAATATCTGGCTCACATGTGAATCTCAAAAATACAAAAAACCCCAAACGAGTTGAGCTGGCTTTGATGAAACACCATGGAACCTATATGAATAGCAGGGAGATGGCTCATGCTGGAGGACTTAAACAAATGCTCTCTCAGATGGTGGCTCATCACCTACGACATAAAAAGTAATTTTTAATTTACATTCTTTCAATTTGGTCTAAAATAAAAGTCAAAGAGCGAAAAAAAACAAAAAAATAAAAATAAATGAAATTCATTGTCTCTATCATCCTAATTTTTGTGATAGCGGATGTACTGATTGTTGGGTACGTTCTTTTTCGCCGGTTGAACAAAAAAATGAGTAAGGCGACAATCAATGAGATTCAATCGGAATGGAAGAATATCATACGGGAAACTGATTACAGGCAAGCGATTTTGGAGGCCGATAAGCTACTGGATTACGCTCTGAGGCGCATGGGGTTTAAAGGAAGTCTTGGGACAAAACTCAAAAAAGCTCCAAGGCTCTTTAAGAATATCAATGATGTGTGGGCGGCACATAAAGTGCGGAACAACATCGCTCACAAAATCAATTATAAGGTGGACGAAAGAACTTACAAGGCGACGATGTTGAAGTTTAAACAGGCCTTCAGGGATTTAAAAATCTTTAAATGATACTTGGAATAACCGGAAAAAGCGGAACCGGTAAACACACTGCTGCCAAATTCTTCGAACAGAAAGGCTGGAAAATGCTGGATGCAGACAAAATAGCTCATCAGCTTTATAGGCCATATCAGCGAATATGGAGAGATGTGACAGACCGTTTTGGTGAAGGGATTTTAACCAAAGATGACATCATTGACCGCCAGAAGCTTAAGGCAATAGTCTTTGGAGTAGGACCGGAAGCTGAACAGGCTTTGAAGGACTTAAATGACATCGTGCACCCTGAGCTAAAACGAGTGCTTAAGGATGATGTCTATTACCTCAAGAAAAAGAAGGCAAATACGGTACTGATTGGGGCTCTGTGGAAGGAATTGGGTTTATTCGAGCTTTGTGACACAGTAATGTTGATCAAGGCGAGTGAAGCACTGGCCTACGAACGGGTTCGAAAGCGTGATGGAGTGAGTTTTGACATGTATGAGCGGTTAACCAAGAATCAGACTGAACCGGAAAACTCTCAGGTTACAGTAATCAACGAAGGAACATTTCAGGATTTCTACAAAGAATTGAATTCCGCTATTACTCAGCTATAATATACCCATAGAATGCCAGAGTTATGGTCAGCGAAGCTGGAAGGAACAGTATCCAATCTAAAATCATTCCTATGGAATATGAGCCAGTCATTGGATTAGAGGTGCACTGTCGAATTTCGACCAAGACAAAGATGTTTTGTCGTTGCAGTAACGATATTTTTAACGCACAGCCGAATACACATGTTTGTCCCATTTGCATGGGCTTTCCGGGCATGTTGCCACTAATGAACGAAGATGTGGTACGAAAGGGGATTTTGGGTGCTCTAGCGCTTGGTTGTGAGATTCCAGAGTTTTCGAAAATGGACCGAAAAAGCTACTTCTACCCCGATCTTCCCAAGGGCTTTCAGATTTCTCAGTACGATATGCCAGTGAGTGAGAAGGGAAAGCTGACCATTACGCTTTCTGATGGAACTTCGAAGGAAATTGGCATTACCAGACTGCATTTAGAGGACGATGCCGGTAAGCTGACCCACACAGCAGATGGCACATTGGTTGACTTTAACCGCTCCGGTACACCCTTGATGGAAATTGTGAGTGAACCCGATATTCGCAGTACCGAGGAGGCCAGCTTGTATGCCCGCCAACTTCAAAAGATCATGCGTTATGTAGGGGCTTCCGATGCCGATATGGAAAAAGGCATGATGCGTTTTGATATAAATATTTCCATGCGGCCAAAAGGCCAAAAAGAATTCGGTATTCGGTCGGAAACAAAAAATCTCAATTCCTTCCGAAGTATGGAAAAAGCTCTGGATTACGAGATCAAGCGCCAAACCGAAATTCTCGAAGGCGGTGGTAAGGTAGTGCAGGAAACCCGTGGCTGGGACGATGATAAAGGAATCACTGTTTCGCAGCGTGGTAAGGAGGGGGCAGCAGAATATCGCTATTTTCCCGAACCGGACATTCCGCCCATTGTGGTGACACGTGAGATGGTGGAAGAACTTAAGAAACAGATTCCTGAACTACCTGACGCAAAAGTGGCTAAGTACAAAGAGATGGGTCTTTCTGACGATGATGCAAAGATCATCGTTGCTGATAAGGATATGGCTGAATATTTTGAGAAAGCTACTGAGGTTTCCGGGGCACCAAAAAAGACGGCAAACTGGATTCTTTCTGAGCTGCTTGGACATCTAAAAGCCAGTAAAATGACCTTTTATGACAACAAGCTATCAGCTGAAAATTTAGGCAAGTTGGTGAAGTTGATCGAAGACGGCAGTATTACAGGCAAAATTGCTAAAGACATCTTCACATGGATTTATTCGAGTGATCTGGATCCTGAAAAATACGTGGAAGAAAAAGGTCTGAAAGTCATAAGTGATACCAGAGAACTCGAAAAAATCTGCCAAGAGACCATCGATAAGAATCCAAACATAGTGGCCGATTTTAAAGGAGGAAAAGAAAAAGCCATAGGCGGATTGGTGGGTAAAATAATGGGCGCTACCAAGGGCACTGCCAACCCAAAGTCAGTGAATGATATTTTGCGTAAACTTCTTGTCTAATGAAGATGAAATTTAATCGAAAAAGAGTAGAAATCTTTGCAGAATTCCTCGTTTTCGGCATCGCTATGGGGATTGTAGAAGATATAATTGCCCTCAAGTTGGCCACAGGTGAGCCGATTACCTGGCGGGTAATTTGGATTGTTACATTAGTTGCTATTCCTTTTGCCGCCATTGGCGAGCTTATTGTGGACCGAATGAAGATCATCCCTGATAACGGATGCAGTAAGAAAAAATCAAAATAGGCATTCGTCAAGCCTGCTTGCTCGCGGGTAAAAGCCAAAAATGGTATAATTACAAAGAAATTAAACATCAAAAATATGCCAATCATTCCAACTGTTATCGACAAAACACCTCAGGGCGGAGAAAGAGTCTACGACATCTACTCCCGTCTTCTTGAGGAACGTATTATTTTTCTGGGCTCCCAAATCAACGACGAAGTCGCGAATGTGATCATTGCGCAACTGCTTTTTCTGGAAAAAGTTGACCCAAGCAAAGACATTACCGTCTATGTGAATTCTCCGGGTGGCTCAGTTTCTTCCACGCTGGCCATGTACGACACCATGCAGCTCATTAAATGTGACGTTTCCACGGTTTGCCTGGGTATTGCTGCTTCCGGTGGTTCTATCATCCTTATGGGAGGAGCCAAGGGAAAGCGCTTTATACTGCCACATTCAGAGGTCATGATTCACCAGCCTCTCGGTGGCGCGGAAGGGCAGGCTACCGACATTGCCATTCATGCCGATCACATTATTCAAACCAAAAAACTACTCAACAAGATGATTGCCAAGCATACAGGGCAGGATTTGAAAAAAGTTGAAGATGACACTGAGCGTGATTACTTTATGCGTGCTGAGCAGGCAGTCGAATATGGAATCGTAGATAAAGTGATAGAACAAAGAAAGGCCTAGAGTCAGAGGTAGGTCATTTGTTATACTAGCCTCATGTTTGAGCTCAGAAAAAAGTCGGGTAAAGCTAGGCGCGGCGTTTTAAAAACCGCCCATGGGGAAATCCAGACCCCTTTTTTTATGACAATCGGCACATCAGGGGCCGTGAAGGGGCTCATTCCAGAAGAAGTTCGTGAGTTGGGCGGACAGGTCATTCTTTCGAATACTTACCACCTTCACCTTCGCCCTGGCGAAGATATTGTAAAAGACGCGGGCGGACTACATAAATTCATGAATTGGGATGGTCCGATTTTAACTGACAGCGGAGGTTATCAGGTCTTTTCACTGGCCAAAATACGCAAACTGACCGAGGAAGGAGTGGAATTCCAGTCGCATTTGGATGGGTCTAAAATTTCACTCACACCTGAAAAGGTTATCGAAATTCAGAATAAGCTAGGTTCCGACATCATGATGTGTCTGGACGAATGTCCGGGTGCGCAGGAAGAGCGTGAATATGTTCAAAAGTCCCTAGAACTAACCACTCGCTGGGCCAAGCGGTGCAAGGAATATCACTCAAAACTGGAAGGATCAAAGGCACTTCTTTTTAGCATTGTACAGGGAGGTATGCACCCCGATCTTCGCAAAGAGTCAGCCAAACAGCTAAAAGAAATAGGCTTCGACGGTTACGCCATAGGTGGCCTTTCGGTCGGTGAACCGAACGAGGTTATGTACAAAATGCTCGATGAAACTGTGCCGGAGCTCCCGGAAGACAAGCCTCGCTATATGATGGGTGTTGGCAAGCCACAAGATATCCTGGAAGCGGTGGAGAGGGGGATTGATATGTTCGACTGTGTGCTTCCTACCCGCAACGCCCGCCATGGTCATCTGTTTACTTCAAAGGGTATCGTACGCATCAAAAATGAGTATTTTAAAGAAGAGTATATTCCACTAGATCCCGAATGTGACTGTTACACCTGCAAAAACTACACAAGGGCTTACTTACGTCATCTCTTCATCGCAGGTGAACCACTGAGCTTAAGACTAAATACTCTGCACAATGTAGCATTCTATTTGAATTTAATGAAAAGAATTAGAGAGGCGATTGAGAAGGGGCACTTTGATGGTTTTAAAGAGGAAATACTTGCCACAGTTAAATAATTCTTGTATAATTGATATGAAACTTGCCCCTAATTTTAAAAAACATGCCTAATATCCCAGAATCTAAGAGAGCCCCCAGTCAGATTCCGCATGCGCCAGAGCTTCCACTTCAGATTGTCCCCACAGAAAAAAAAGTACCTACAAAGGAAGAAGTTGAAGAAGATCGCGAATCAGCTCGAGGAGTCTTGGAGGGCGACGAAGACTTGGAATGGCTCAACTCCCCAAAGCCACCGAAGACGGGGAAAGCATAAACAAACCATTTGCCAACGTTTTTCTATTGTAAGAGACTCTTAAGCCCTTCAAGCCCGCTAAGGTCAGTAATATCTTTGATGCCTTTTAAGGTATCGCCAACTTCCGCAAGGTTCAGACCCACGGCATCCGTCAGATAATTAGCCAGGTAGTAAAAGCCCCAAATGGGTAGTACAACAATAACCAGAAAAACTAGAAAGCTAAAAATTGCCCTCACTATGGCCATATGATGAAGTCTTCTCTGGTACTTGAGAATTTCATCCACTTTTTCCTCTAATGTCATTTCTGCAATATCACTCATTGATGATTTTTATGTTAGCTGCTTTAACATCTTTTTCCGGTATTTCACTTGGAGCACCCAGCGTAAGGTCTTTGGCCTTCTGATCTTTTGGAAAGGCGATTACTTCGCGAATATTTGGCTCTCCGGCAAAAAGCATTACAAGTCGATCAAGACCCCATGCAATCCCGCCATGAGGTGGAGCGCCATAACTGAAAGCTTCGAGCATATGTCCGAATCTCATCTCGGCATCCTCGGGGGTAATTCCTAAAATATCAAAAATCTTTTGCTGAAGAGCATGTTCGTGGATTCTAATGCTTCCACCTCCAATTTCGCTTCCGTTAAGCACAACGTCATAGGCAATAGCTACAGCTTTTTCGGGGTTCTTAAGTTCCTCATCCTTTTTGCCAGGTCTGGTAAATGGGTGATGGACAGCAGCCAGCCCTCCTGTTTCATTGTCTTTTTCGAACATCGGAAAGTCGTTGACCCATAAATAAGCCAGCAAGTTTTTGTCTGCCAATCCAAGTTTTGCCGCGCAAGCCAGTCGTACTTGACCCAAAGCTTCACAAGCTGTCACAAATTTATCGGCTCCAAAAAAGACAATGTCACCCGTTTTGGCGCCGGTTTTTTCAGTGATAGCTTCAATTTCTTCTTCCTTCAGGAATTTGGTAATAGGGGATTTGATTTCACCCTCTTTATATACGAAGTAAGCCAAGCCCTTGGCACCATGAATTTTGGCAAGCTCCTCAAGTTTATCAAGTTCACTTCGAGGCCAGTCAGAAACACCTTCAACTTTAAGCGCTTTTACTACGCCACCTTCCTTCACGTTATTACTGAATACGCCGAACTCACAGTTTTTGACGATATCAGAAATATCCACAATCTTCATATCAAAGCGGATGTCTGGCTTGTCACTGCCATAGGTTTCCATAGCTTCCTTCCAGGTAATAACTGGGAAAGGCGTATGCATAACCTTTTTGTCAGGGGCGAATTTCTTGCTCAGTTCCATAAGCAGTCTTTCATTCACCTCCATCACATCCTTTTCTTCTACAAAACTCATCTCTACATCCAGTTGCGTAAATTCCGGTTGCCGGTCACCTCGTTGATCTTCATCGCGGAAGCATCGGGCGATTTGGAAATATTTGTCGAAACCGGCAATCATCAGCATCTGCTTCAGCTGCTGAGGACTTTGTGGAAGAACAAAGAACTTTCCGGGATACAAACGGGAAGGAACAAGGTACTCGCGACTCCCTTCAGGAGTGCCTTTGATTAAAATCGGGGTTTCAATATCTACAAAACCTTCCTTATCCATAAAATTCCGAATCATCATAATCATCTTGTGCCTCAGAATCATGTTCTTTTGCATGCGTTCGTGGCGAAGATCCAGATAGCGGTATTTCAGGCGCAGTTCCTCGTTCACACCCTTTTCAATATCAATTTCGAAGGGGGGAGTTTTTGAGTCATTTAAGATTTCGACTTCATCGATGTAAACCTCAATTTCACCGGTATCCATTTTGGTATTAGCCTGCCCTTCAATGCGCTTTCGGACTTCTCCTGTCACTTTCAGAACGTATTCAGGACGAACCATATCGGCCACTTTAAAAGCTTCCGTAGCAAGATTAGGATCAAAAACAATCTGCGTCAGACCGTAGCGGTCCCGAAGGTCGATAAAAATAATTCCGCCGTGGTCACGTCTTCGGTGAACCCAGCCACTCAAGGTGACTTTTTCACCAACATTATTAGCCGACAGCTCGGTACAGGTATGTGATCGGTACATCTTTAGTGAAGGTTAACTAAAAAAAAGGTTACCATAAAAACCCGCAAATCCTAAATCTGATTTATTTAAATGCTGGTTCCCAAAATGGCTTCCAATTGCTCTTTCTCTAAGGGGCCTTTACGCAGAATGGTTACCTTATCGTCTTCCAGACTGATTACAGTAGAAGGCAGGCAGGAGCCATGGATTTCCCCCTCAAGAAAAAGATCCGGCTTGTATTTCTCACCTTCAAAAACAGCGAGTGCGTCAAGACAGCTAGAGCAAACAGGTTGACCCGCAAGATTTGCGCTGGTGGTGATTATTGGGCCGCGAAATTTTGTAAGTATATCGTTCGTTTCCGCATCATACGGAATACGAATACCAATCGTTGATATTTCAGGAAAAAAGTAGTCTGGAATTTTAGGTCCCTTTGGCAGCACGATTGTCACTAGGCCAGGAAGAAGTTTTTCGCAAACCATTTCGGCAAATTCATTCTGTATGCCATAGTCGCTGATTTTCGGTTTCATATACGCAGGAAGCATTATGCTCATGGGCTTTTTCTCATCCCTACCTTTAATCAGTTGGAGCCTTTCAAGGACCGACTTGTTCATTAAATCACCTGCCAGTCCAAAGCAGGTGTCTGCAGGATGAGCAATGATACCGCCAGCTTGCAATACGCTTGCCGCCTTCTTAATGTTTTCCAGATTGTTTTCAATACATTTCATGTCAGGATTATAGCATTCAGCATTAACCGTGCTAGTAGCTTTTGCTACATATTTCAAAAGTATTGCCAACAATCAAACTATTTTGCAGCCTTAGAACGCATTTTTTTGATTTCTGCTCTCAAGTCTTCGGTATAAACGCCGTATTTTTCCAGAATTTTGATTGCCCACTCCTCTGGCTTATTCTTATTAACGTGCACCTCATACATCATCTTCTGTTTTACGGTGTACAGCCGTTGCACAGCGGAGGCTCGATCCTTGGCGACAAGTGTTGTAAGTAGGTCTCCCAGATTTGAGTTCTTTGAGTGCACAAGAAAGTAAGTAAGCATGTTATCGATATCAATCTTATCGATATGACCATCTCGCATTAATTCCTCCGAAGACAACACTTTGATCAGGGATGCTTTGATTTGCTGACAAAGAGCACTACTTCCCCAATTCTCAGGAGGGCAATTTTTTTTCATGAGAGGTAAGGAAATGAGAGGATCCATCATAAGGAAGGGTTTTTTTTCGGCGATAGAAAGAAGGAGTTTGGGGTCAGCGGATTCGCCATAATCTGAAATATAACTATAGGCCCCATCCAATTTCAGAACAGCATCACTGGCAAGTAGTTCACGATTGGCCAAGGCAACGGAGAGGGATAATTTTTTGGTAGCCTCAGCGCTCAGCTTGCGTTCAGGCCAATGCTTCCGACGAATTGCATTGGGAATGTAGGCCAACTTTTCCGGGCTTTGATCTAGTTCCTGCACAAAGAAATCCGAACCCAGTATTTCGATCAAAAAGGGCGCCTGTGTGCTGACCGCTAAAAGATTTCCCTTCACCGCCTTTTCAAATATCCCTTTCGCCCAGGGTTTTTTGGCAATCTTTTCCGCTGAAGTCAGCACTACCCAGGGCGACTTTTCGCCGGCAGACTGAGCCGCTTCTTGTGCCCATGGCTCATCAATCCATTCAGTCACTCTGTTAAAAAGATGATAAGGGTCAAATTCCCCGAAATTATTTTTAGTAATAGATTGATTTCCGTTTTTCAGAACGGAGGTAATTCTATCCATGATATTCAGCCCAAGGGCGAAGCGTGCTTTGGCCATAGATGATGTCCAGTAATGATACTGGTTGCCATAGTTTGTCGTTTTAATTTCCGTTGCAGCGTAGGCAACCATTTCGTTTGCCATATCCATGCTTAAAGGACTGCAGGCTTTAAGGCCGGCCATTTCTAATTCTTTGTCCGTGAGGACGCTACCTGCGCTGACCTTTGTTTTACCGTAGGAGTCAATTTCACTTTCCTGCCACTTCTGGTCAAGGTATGCATGAGTTGCCTCATGATAGAGAGTAATTTGCCATGCAGTATCTCGAACGGCAATATTATTCGTGTCGGAAAAATGTAATCCTTCTGCCTCCGATGGTTTATTGGCAGAACTGATCACAAAGAGCTTACAGATTGCTCGTTGAATCGGAACCGTCAATTTCTGTCCCTTATGAGTCACGGTCACTGTTTCCAGGGTTTTGGGAGCCTTGATATTTATAGGGTTGTAGCTGTCTTCCAGACAGTAGTCCTCATATAGATCCTCAAAGTCACCATAGTCCCTAAATAGGTCACTATCCTCATCATTCTTAACTTCCGAAAAGGAAAATTCGGGAACGCGAACATTGGAGGCTTCAAAATATGATTCCAAAAAACCGGTTGATGTAACTAAAGTCTCTTTTCGTTCAGGCATTTTCATTTCAGGAATTCTTGCAGGTGGATACTGATCGGGGGTAACGCCGTCCCAGCATATTCCATCTGTGTAGGCATGATTGGGCACAGGGTAGTTATGCGCACAACCAGCTTCTGCTGCAAGAAGTGGTGCAATGGCAAGTGCTCTTGTTGCCCAGACTTTAAGAGCTGATGGCTTTTCTACTCTGGGCGCTGTACTTATTTGTTCAATTTGCTTCATCCAGGATTAAAAAAGGTCTTTATTATATGGTAATTTTGCCACATATATAAAGATATGTCAAGATTACATCTCTCGTATTAGGACAAGCTCAAAAACTTATTGCCAACTACCCTGCAATTGAATTAAAATGCGTAAGAAATGGCATTAAAAAAATTTAAGAAAATCGTACTGCTCGGATCCGGCGCCTTGAAAATAGGTGAGGCAGGGGAGTTCGATTATTCAGGCTCGCAAGCCATCAAGGCCTTCAAGGAGGAAGGCGTGAAGGTTATCTTGATAAATCCCAACATTGCCACCAACCAAACGAGTAAGGGGCTGGCAGATAAAATTTACTTCCTGCCGGTTACGCCATTTTTCGTTGAGCAGGTCATCAAAAAAGAAAAGCCTGATGCTATTGCGCTCAGTTTCGGCGGACAGACAGCCCTGAATTGCGGAGTGGCTCTGTACGAATCCGGTTTGATCAAAAAATATAACCTCACCGTACTCGGCACGCCGGTTAAATCTATTCAGCTCACCGAGGACCGCGACCTTTTCAAAAAAGCTTTGAAGGAAATCGGCATCATATCTCCTCGCAGTTACGCTTGTTACTCAATGGCAGAAGCCAGAAAAGCAGCCACTAAAATCGGCTTTCCTCTTATGATTCGAGCGGCTTTTGCTCTCGGCGGACTGGGTTCCGGTTTTGCTCACAACAAAAAAGAACTCGAAACAATTTTATCTAAAGCCTTTGCCACTTCTCCTCAAGTGCTGGTCGAAGAGAATTTAAAAGGCTGGAAGGAAATCGAATACGAAGTAGTGCGTGATTCGGCCGACAACTGCATTACGGTTTGTAACATGGAGAATCTGGACCCTCTCGGAATTCACACTGGTGAGTCTATTGTAATCGCGCCATCCCAGACTCTGAACAACCATGAATATCAGAAACTTAGAAATATCGCCCTCAAAACCATTCGGCATCTGGGAATTGTAGGTGAGTGCAACATTCAGTATGCCCTCGACCCAAAATCCGATGACTACCGCGTGATTGAAGTAAACGCCCGTCTTTCCCGTTCTTCCGCCTTGGCTTCCAAGGCGACCGGTTATCCGCTGGCCTACATTGCGGCTAAACTGGGTCTTGGTTATAATCTTCCGGAACTCAAAAACAACGTTACCGGCAAAACCTCAGCCTGCTTTGAGCCGGCTCTTGATTATGTTGCTTTAAAAATTCCCCGCTGGGATCTGAATAAATTCCGAAAAGTTTCTGATGAGATTTCGACTGAAATGAAATCAGTAGGTGAAGTGATGGCCTTGGGTAGAAACTTCGAAGAAGTCCTGCAAAAAGGTCTGCGCATGATTCAGATCGGTGCTTTCGGACTGACCGATCATCCCTATAAATTTGATGATATAAATTTGGCCGTTAAAATTCCTACGCCCCGCCGTATCTTCGCGTTGGCTGAGTCATTCGGTAAAGGTTATGACGTTAAAAAACTCTACAAACTGACTGGAATAGACCCCTGGTTTCTCTCAAAAATCGAGAACATCGCCAAACTCGCCAAAGAGATAAAACGAAAGAAGGTGCTCGATAAGATCAGCCCTGCCGACATGAAGAAATTCAAGCAGGCGGGCTTCTCTGATTATCAGATTGGAGCAAGGGTAGGCGCCAAAGAGATGGTAGTGCGCGAATACCGAAAAAAACTGGGCATTTTACCGGTCGTTAAACAAATCGACACTCTTGCCGCCGAATTCCCCGCCAAAACCAATTATCTATACATGACCTATTGGGGCGATAAAGATGACGTGGGCTTTAAGAAGGGCAAAAAAAAGAGGGCCATAGTGCTCGGTTCCGGACCTTATTGCATCGGTTCATCAGTCGAGTTCGACTGGTGCTGTGTGAATGCCATCAAAACGCTTCACAAGTCCGGCTACGAGTCGATTATGATCAACTACAATCCCGAAACGGTGAGTACTGATTACGATGAATGCGACAAGTTGTATTTTGATGAACTCAGTCTGGAACGAGTACTGGATATCCATGACAAAGAAAAGCCAAATGGGACCGTAGTTTCGATGGGCGGCCAGATACCCAACAATTTGGCCCTAAAGCTGGATCGCGAGGGAGTTAGAATTATGGGGACAAGTGTGGAAAATATTGATCGCGCCGAAAGCCGTGATAAGTTCTCGGCCCTGCTCGACGATATTGGCGTTGATCAGCCACTTTGGAATGCATTCAGCAATATTGCGGACGCTTATAAATTTGCCGACAGGGTTGGCTATCCTGTTTTGGTACGTCCCAGCTACGTTCTTTCCGGAGCAGCCATGAGGGTATCTCACACTAAAGCGGAACTGGAGAACTTTTTGGGCAAGGCAGTCAAAGTGAACACCGAAGCACCCGTGGTCATCAGTAAATTCGAAGTGGGCGCCCGTGAAATCGAAATGGACGCGGTAGCCGACAAAGGGAAAGTTCTTATCTACGCCATATCCGAACACGTGGAAGATGCTGGTGTGCATTCCGGAGACGCGACGATTGTTTTGCCACCTCAAAAAACCTACCTGGAAACGCTTCGACGAGTAAAAAAGATTGGAAAGCAAATTGCTAAAGGCCTGAACATCACGGGCCCGTTCAACATGCAATTTCTGGCCAGAGACAACGAGATAAAAGTTATCGAATGTAATCTTCGCGCCTCCCGCAGTTTCCCCTTTGTATCAAAAGTAACCGGTTACAACTTTATCGACATAGCCACAAAGGCCATGCTGGGCAAATCAGATAAAAAGAAGCGATATCAAACGGTTGATTTGGATTACGTTGGCGTAAAATTCCCGCAATTCTCCTTCCCACGACTGAAAGGCGCCGACCCGGTACTGGGCGTCGAAATGGCTTCCACTGGGGAAGTAGCCTGCTTTGGAAACGATCTGGAAGCTGCTTTCTTAAAATCCTATCTGGCCGTTGGTCATAAGATGCCCAAGAAGGGGATTTTACTTTCCATTGGAAAAATGAAGGACAAGGTAAGCATGCTGGAAACCTGCCAAAAGATGGAGCAAATGGGTTATCCGCTTTATGCCACCAAAAATACTGCCAGCTTCCTTAAAGACAATGGCGTAAAAGTAACCATGCTCAATAAAGTTTCCACCAAAAAGAAACCGAATATTTCCGATCACGTAATGGGTGGCAAAATAGATTTGGCCATTGTGATTCCCACCAAATACGCTCACGATGAAGTTACCGATGGCTACCGCATCCGTCGCATGTGTGTGGACAAACACATCCCGCTATTTACCAACGTTCAGTTTACCAAAACAATGATTCGCTCCATGGCGAAGTACAAAATTGAGGATTTGGACATTAAGGATTGGAGTGAGTATAGGAATTAGCTTGGTTCACTGTCACCAATACCGAGCCTCTCTCTGAACTCTTCTATTTGTGCCTCTGAGTAATCCTGCTGTCTTAATTCGTCCAGGTGGGTATCAAGATCCTCTATGAGAATACTGCGATCACCAAGAGTGGCAGATAATACTCCTCTAACATCCAATCTGGATTCTTGTGGCTCCTCCTTTGGTTTTCTTATCATTGGAAAACTTCTACACATAGAGTTGTACATTAAACAAGAGTATATTTATACCACCTAAACTGAATATAGTCAAGTAAAAGGTTTCGATACTACTTCAACAATTCCTTTACCAATTTATTCACCATGCCGCCATCGGCTTGGCCTTTGATCTTGCCCATAACTGCGCCCATAACCTTGCCAAAATCAGCTGGCCCGGCGCTCATTTGATCAATCGTTTCCTGCACAATCTTCTTCACTTCATCCTCGCCCATCTGTTCAGGCATGTATTTTTCAAAATAGGCAATTTCACTGAGTTCCTTTTCCGAAGCCTCGGTATTTCCCCCTTGTTTAAAACCCTCAGCAGCCTCTTTACGCTGTTTGATGGAGCGCTTGAGAATATCCAGAATCACTTCATCCGTGGCGACCATATCAGCACCACTAACTTCATATTTCATAATATCTGCCTTGAGCATACGAAGGGTATCAAGTTCAGGCCCGCGAGCCTTCATAGCCGCCGTCATGTCGGCAATAATTTGTTCTTTTAGCATTGTATTTGATTTAACGATATATTTTACACCGCAAATTCGCCCCTGACCCTCTAAGCTTCATGGCTTTTTCAAGGCGATCGAAGGCAGAAATATAGGCCGCTTCACGCATACTGCATTTGTATTCTTCCTGGAAGTTATGCACCCTGGCAAAAGACTCCTGCATGATTCTTTTTAACTTCACTTTTATTTCCTCCAGCGGCCAATAGTAGGCTTGCTGATTTTGGAGCCATTCAAAATACGAAACCGTCACGCCCCCCGCATTGGCCAGAATATCGGGAATGATCACCACGCCTTTCTTGTTCAGGTACTCATCTGCTTCAAAGCTGGTTGGGCCATTAGCCAACTCAAGAATGATCTTGGCCTTGATTTCTTTCATATTTTCCTCCGTCACCTGATTTTCCATGGCAGCCAGAACCAGAACATCACATGGCATTTCCAGAATTTCCTTGGATTTGACGGCTTTTCCCTCACTTGATTCAATAACAGAGCCTTTCTCCTTTTTGGTTCTCATAACCGCATGAGGGTCCATGCCCTTGGGGTTATAAATGCCTCCTTTCGAGTCGCTCAGTCCCACGATGGTGAAGTCCATGGCATGAAGTATATCGGCCGCATGTTGACCCGCGTTTCCAAAACCCTGCACAATGACTTTATGGGTTTTTGGTTCTAAAGAATGAAGTTTCATATAATCATCCAGCACGTAAGCACCTCCCTGAGCAGTCGCGGAATCTCTTCCAAGTGAGCCTCCAACTTCAACCGGCTTACCGGTGACAACACCTGGCTGGTACTTGTTGACCAGGCGCGAATATTCATCCATAAACCACGCCATAATCTGAGCATTGGTGTACATATCGGGTGCAGGAATATCATGTTCAGGTCCCACAATCTGATAAACTGCCTGAACGTATTTGCGCGTGAGTCTTTCCAGTTCGCCTTCACTCATCTTTTTGGCATCACATTTAATGCCGCCTTTAGCTCCACCGTAAGGAATTCCTACGACCGCACACTTAAAGCTCATCTCGGTGGCCAGAGCCTTGATTTCATCCAGGCAGACATCCGGCAAATATCGAAAGCCGCCTTTAAAAGGTCCGCGCAGTTCGGAATGCTGAACGCGGTAGCCTTCAAAAACCTTGAGAGTTCCATCATCCATGCGTATCGGCACCGACACAATCAGTGTTTTTTGTGGATGTGAAAGAGTCTCCAGAGAGTCCTTATCAAGGCTCATGATCTTAGCCGCCTTTTGCATATTACTAAGAGTATTCTTGTAAAAATCCATAGTTCTTTAAATTAAAAGACTAAAAACACTCTACCTCTGAAATGCTTTTTTGAAAAGATTAGCTGGTAGTAGGAGCTACATCTAGGCTTCCTCTGATCCAACCACGTATTTGTTTGCTCCAATGTACACTAGAAGTATAAGGTACATAATCTTTCCCCACTATTTCTCTGCGCTTTCTTTCAGGCTCCTCATCGTCTTTCAAGGTTTTCGATGAACTCCTCTCCCATTCCAAAAGTGGGTGGAGTGCCACAAAATCATCACCGTCCTCTCCCACTTCATAGTATCTAAAGAAGGCTAGGGTCAAACCCTCCCTTGCTTTTGCACTCATTGTGGCAATACTTTTATTGGTGATTTCGTCTTCATCAAGCTGCTGATAATCGTGTTCGTAGGATCTATACACCAGAAAGGCATCATCATATCGACCTTGCTTGATGAGTTCATGAAATACCTCTCTTAAAAGAGGAGTAAGATCGACCCCGGGAGTACTTTCACATGAAAAGGAAGAAGGGGAAATACGCATACCGAGATCATTTTCCTCAAAAGCATACATGCCATGGTCCATTAGAATTTTGACAGCTCTTGCTTTCAATATGCGCTCTAAGGAGAGTTCATCAGAGATATCAGGATTATTTCCCAAGTGCACAATCAATTGATCAATTTTCATTGAGCCGTCATAAACGAGCAAATCCATATCAGAAATGCTTTTACTTATGGTAAGCGCATGAATTACCTTGTCATCAACTAATCGTCCCAAAAAATACCCACGAAATCTCGATGGAAAGCCTTGCACAAGCTCAACTGTTTTCTGGAGCGCATCAATTTCATCATCGCCAATGGGTACAAGTGCATCAGTTGATTCTTCATCAGACTTAAGCATATCTATAAATTCCCGAGCAACCGGATCATATACAACCCTCTCTTGATCTTCTGCTTCATCAGTGGGGGCTTGATCTGCTTCATTGTCATGCGCTTTTGATTTAGCCAATTCCTGAATCCGCATACGTACTTCTCGAATAGCATCACTGCGCTCGACCATCTCCGCCGGAGCATTGTCTCGTGCAAGATGTTCAACGCAGGCACGTTCATAGTCATTATGTTGTTCGGCTTCCTCAATTAGAGTTGCCAATTTTTCCAAATCCGGATGCATTTTTAGATAACCTTAAGAATAAAGGGAGAAATTTTACATCTTTTCCACATTTTTGTCAATTAATCAACCAAATGCCTCGAAATCATCTCATTAATTCTCGTCGTTACTTCATAATTAATCGTCTGTGAGTTCTCTGCCATTTCTTCAGCGCTGACCCGCTTTTTGCCTTGTTTGCCAATAAGCACCACCTCATCCTCCAGTTTCACATTCGGAATATGAGTGATGTCCACCATAACCATATTCATGCATACACGCCCGATCACAGGCGCGCGTTTTCCGTGAATCAGAACATGACCTTTGCTACTGAGTAGTCGCACGTAACCGTCATAATAGCCTATGGGTAGTACGGCGATACGGCCATTCTTGGGCATTTCGTAAGTACAGCCGTAACCAATAAGTGCACCCTTATCCACATCCTTCACCTGAGCAACTACAGTCTTCCAGGTTAGTGCGGGAGTAAGCTTAATATTGATGCCCGCATGCTCAGCTGCCAGCAAAGTTTTTTCGCTAGGCCAAAGGCCGTAAGCTCCAATTCCCACACGCACAAAATTAAAGTGAGCCTCGGGTAGTAGTATGGCTGCAGCGGTATTGGCACTATGGCGGTAATGGGGCGCATGACCATTCTCTTCCAGTATTCGGTAAGCCTTTTTGAATTGCCTAAGCTGATACAGAGCATATTTGTGATTGATACGATCTTCCAGATTGGCAAAATGAGTAGAAAGGCCAGCCATTTTGAGATTCTTGTGCTTTTTGAATTCAGCCAATACCTTGGGAAGCTCATCTGGTTTTACTCCCTGACGGTGGTTACCGGTTTCTATTTTTAGATGAAGGTTCACCGGCTTGCCGATCTTTCCGAGTTCCCGAATGGTTTCCAGATTGTAAACAGTAAGATCGCATTTTAGCTCCACTGCTTTCTTCAAATCGGAAAGAGGAGTGTAGCCAATAATCAGCAGGGGAGCCTTAATACCAGCCATTCTCAGAGTTTCGGCCTCATAAAGCGCGTTGATACACAAAAAGTCCGTTCCAGCCTTAAGCAGTACTTCTGAAGTCTGCACCAGTCCATGTCCGTAAGCATTCGCCTTAACTGCAACGGCAAGTTTAACATTCTTCCCCACAAGACCGCGGAAAGTTTTAACATTAGAGGACAAAGCCTCTTTGGAGATTTCAATCCAAGTCAACTCCATGAGGGCTTCTATTTAGCAGCAATGGCCGTGTCTCCTCTTACAAAAAGAGGCTTATCAGCTTTGACCATCGTACGTATCTTGGGGTCATTCTGAAGAGTCTTAAGGGATTTGATTTGGGCGATCTGCATGTCCCAGACTTCATTTTCGGTAATTAGCTGAGACCGTTTAAGCTCAAGATTTTTAAGGGCATAGCCCTTAGTAGCATTGCGGTTGGCATGAGCCAAGTAAACAAGGCTGATTATGGCGACGAGTATAATCGTGAAGAAAGTCAGAGACGTCATACCAAACTCAATTTTCTGAGACAAAGTCCTTTTACGCACGTTCTCGGAATATTTACTATCAATAAATAATGCTGATGACATGTATTTGTGTGTTTGTATGGGCGAGTTGAGGTTGATCATAGACGCTCAGCACCCCGCAGTTTCGCACTACGCGAACGGGGGTTGTGAGAAACCTCAATACCATCGGGTATTATAGGCTTTCTCGTTAAGATATAAAGCTTTTTCTGGAAATTACATTGACAGATAGGCAGTTCCTTGGGGCAAATACAATTGCGGGTTTGGTCCCGAAAATAGTTCTTAACAATGCGATCTTCGAGGGAGTGATAAGAGATAACGACCAGCCGGCCACCTTTTTTGAGTAGTTTTAAAGATTGTTTAAGAACTTTCTCAAGCACATCCAGCTCTCGATTTACGAAAATTCTCAGTGCCTGAAAGGTTTTAGTAGCAGGATGAATCCGGCCTTTTGACCTAATTACCTTACCGATGACGTCGGCTAGCTGAGTGGTAGTTTTGATGGGGGATGCTTTCCGTGCCTGCACAATCACTCGGGCAATCAGACGACTTTTTCGTTCTTCGCCATAGTGGAAGATGATGTCGGCAAGATCCTTCTCCTTATAAGAATTCACAACAATTTCTGCCGTGAGCTTTTGACGTTTATCGAATCTCATATCCAGCGGACCTTCCTTCTGAAAAGAAAAACCTCGCTTCGGATCATCGATATGGGGGGAGGATAAGCCAAGATCCAGTAAAATAGCATCTGGCTGAAAATGGTGTTTAGACGCAACCTCAGCCAGATTCTCAAAGTTCGAATGAATAAAGAGGACTTGTTTTCCATATTTCTTTAGCCTCTTTTTTGCTTCCTTAATATTTCGCTCGTCCTGATCAAAGGCCATCAGTTTGCCTTTGGGTCCAAGCTTCTTCAAAATTTCCAGACTGTGGCCTCCCAGTCCTAAAGTTCCATCGATCACATGTTTATTTGCCTCAAGATTTAAAAGATCAAGTGTCTCGGAAAGCAGTACAGGAATGTGAGTAAGTTCAGTCATAGGTCGGGAAAAAAAGCACAAAAAGACGCTAGCTAGAAGCTCAACGTCATACGTAAATGTTGGAAAAAGGGTCTAAAAACCATGTTTTATTTTGTGTTTTTGATCGCTCATTTTTGTCTTACATACCCAATTTAGTGTGTATACAATTTTTGGTCAATAACAAATTTTGTGTTCAACCCATTTTAGAGTTAATTACTGTTGACAAATATAAAAAATATGGTACAATAAAACAACAGTCTGATCTTACAAAATCACAGGAAATCGCTGAGGACACCAGTGTTCTGAGAGCCACCTTGATTGGAGGCTTAAGACCTGAAAACTGATTCCCCTCAGCGCTTGAAAAACGTGAGAGGGGTGTGAGGAGAGAGAACCATGAACACGAAGAGCCTCCAGAACGCAGTCGTCATCCTCATTGCAATCGCTATTGGTTGCACGAGCTCCTTCACTTTTGCGCAGGATCCAACTCTCGGGAGTCATCTGAGAGACAGCTACCGCAGTGCGGCAGAGCAGGCGGTTGCCTACCACAACATCATGCAATCGCAGCCCCCGGACACTTCCCATCACAGCTTCGGCTACGACTACCACATCGATCCGACGTGGCTCTTTCCGCTTCAGTCCGCCATCACCTACATCCAAGGCGAACCTGAGTCGATAATGGTCCAGTTCCTCAATGTGCCCGAGTGGCACCCCATCGCCAAAACGGGTTACAAGAAGGGCGAGATGGTGGACCGGATTGATGGACAGCCCATCGCTCATCCGGACAGGTTCCTCGAGCAGCTTGCCAGTAGCATTCGCGAGGGCTTCGTGCTAACTGTCTATCGAGACGATACGCGAATCGTACTTCGTGAGCAATTGGGGCCGCTACCTCCGCAACGCCTATCGATTCGCATCAGCTTCGATGACAGAGTCGAGCCATTCGTCCGTGTCGGCTACTGCAGTCTGCTCTTCGACTGTCCTGAGAAGGAGAAGGTCAGCAAGCTCGACGACCCGTTCGGATTGTTCGCACAGTAGGGGAATCAACACCTCGCAGGTCCGGCACGTCGCTTAAAAACGACTGCCGGCCTGTTCACCATATTCAATTTGACATTGCTGTGATTATTTGATAAACTATTGATAATCAATTGAATAACAATTAAAATATGTCACAAGTGCTACTGCAAGCCCAAAAAATCATTTCTACCCGCAATTTTCAGTCACAATTCGCAAAAATGATCAAAAATGCGGAGAAACAGGGTATTTATTACAATGTTGTAAAAAATGGCGAAAGTATCGGTGTATTTTTGCCGGTACACTTTTGGGAATCACTTTTGGAAGATATGGAAGCTCTTTCTTCCCCAGGCTATATCAAAGATATTGCTGAATCCAGAAGGCAGATTGATCGGGGTGAAACCGTAAGTTTTGAAGAAGCATTTGCTGATGTTTAAGATTGAATTAACAAGAAAGGCTGAAAAGGAATTAATGCAGTTGGATAAACCTGCAAGAAGAAGGATTAAGAAGAAATTGGCTTGGTACATCTCGCACGATGATCCTCTGGTTTTTGCTGACACGTTAACGGATTTTACAGCTGGGCAATATCGTTATCGTATCGGTGATTATCGGGTGATTTTTGAGGTAAGAGGTAACACAATCTATATCACAAAAGTAAACCACCGAAGAGAAATTTATCGTTAAGTCATTTTGATCTTTACAAGCTACTTGAAAGCACCAGCTTTTTTCTGTAAACTTCGCTAGCGTAATCCAACAAAAAAATGCACAAACTCACCACTCTCCCAAATGGCCTAAAAATCATCCTGACACCCATCGAAGGCACCAAATCGGTGACAGTTCTTTGTCTTGTGGGAGCCGGTTCTCGCTACGAAACCAAAGAGATCAATGGCATCTCACACTACCTTGAGCACATGTTCTTTAAAGGAGCTCAGCGATACAAAAATGCGGCGGAAGTTTCTACTGCCATAGACAGTGTAGGAGGGGATTTCAATGCTTTTACCGCCAAAGAATATGCCGGTTATTACGTGAAACTTGCGGCTCATCAACAAGAAATCGCCTTCGATGTGATCGGCGACATGATGACAAACGCTACCTTTCTCCCCGAAGAAATTGAGAAGGAAAGGAACGTTATAATGGAGGAATACAACATGTATCAAGACACCCCAATGTATCAGGTTGGTTGGGATTTTGAACGCCTACTCTTCGGAGATCAACCCATGGGTTGGGATCAAATCGGCACCAAAGAAACCATCCACTCTTTTCAGCGAGATCAATTTGTGGAATACAAGAACGCACTTTATACGGCTGACAATACGGTCATAAGTATTTCCGGACACTTTGATGAAGCAAAGGTCATGGACATGATTGCCAAGTACTTTCCTATATCAGAAGAAAAACGGGCTTTTGATTTCAAACCCTTTCAGCGCGTAGCTACTGACAAAAAAGTTATTCTTCAGCACAAAAAAACTGAGCAGGGTCATATCATCGTTGGCTTCCCCGGACTTTCTGCCAGACACGAAGATGAATATGCCGAGAAGATCCTCAGTGTGATTCTGGGTGGCAACATGAGCTCTCGAATGTTCATGAGTGTTCGCGAAGAAAAAGGACTTTGCTACTACGTTCGTACCAGTACCGACAACTACACCGATATAGGCGCTATAACGACTTCGGCCGGCGTCGATACCACTCGTGTAGACATGGCCATCGAGGCCATCATGCTGGAATACAAAAAGATTCAGGAAGAACCAGTCAGCGAGGCTGAGCTTAATAAGGGGAAGGAATTTATGAAAGGTAAAATCATCCTTCGTCTGGAAGACTCCGAGGAGTACGCTCACATGATGGGTAAGCAGGCACTTCTTTTCCCGGATATCCAGTCAGTGGATGAAATACTCAAGAAGGTTGATGCAGTCACGGCAGAGGACGTCAAACGAGTAGCTCAGCAATTATTTGTCGAAGAAAAAGTGAAGTTGGCACTCATCGGACCCTTCGAGGATCAGGAGCATTTTGCGAGTCTCCTCAAATATAAGTAATCATTAACCAAATATACTATGGAACGCACTCTTATACTCATCAAGCCCGATGCCCTTCAGCGCGGTCTGGTAGGCGAAGTAACCACTCGCTTTGAACGAAAAGGTTTAAAGTTGGTAGGTAGTAAAATGATGACATTGTCCGAAGAACTACTAAATGAGCACTACGCTCACATTGCCGACAAACCCTTCTTTCCTGGAGTTAAAGATTTTATGATGTCTACACCAGTAATCGCTCAGTGCTGGGAGGGGGTGGAATGCGTAGAAACAGTCCGGCTGATATGCGGCATTACCAATGCCCGAAAAGCCGATGCCGGGACCATCCGCGGCGACCTTTCTATGAGCCTCCAGTCAAATATCGTTCACGCTTCTGATAGCCCTGAAACAGCCAAAGTCGAAGTGCCCCGTTTCTTCAAAGAAGACGAACTATTTGAATGGGACATGACTGAAGTTCAGCACCTTTACGCTGACGGCGAGATGTAAGTAGAAAGGTTTCAGAGATCATTCGGTGTAAGTAATAAAGAAGTGGATGATGCCGAAGCTGTCCTGCTTTATACCGAGACCGATTTTCTTCCATCGAATTTCCTGAAGGCTGATATTTTCAATAATGGCCTTTTTGGCGCTATCAAAACTGCTGTCTCCACGGTAGTAAGCGCCCAGCGTTTCAGACACTCCACCATCTCGCAACGAATCGGTAAAAGTGGCGCCTGGTGCTGTCAAAGGATTACAGGAGTTGTCATTTATATCACACCATTTTTCACCAATCCATTTATCAGCCCATGACTGAGAAAGAGAGTTCAGGTTGTCTTGCATACTGATAGTAGAGGCCCGCTTTGCATTTAGCTCGCTGATGATTTCAGTTCTCAGGCCGGCTACATCTGCAAAATTGATAGGGTCATCCGAAAAAATCTGCACAAAGACAGTTCCGTTGCTATCGTCCTGCGAAAAGCCGAATCCAACTCGATGCCACTCATTATTTAAGATATTACTTCTATGAGAAGCACTTCGCATAAGACCGTACTGCGCAAACGAAACATTAACATCACGGGCAATATTTTCAGATACAAATTGAGAGATGGCATAATTCTTGCGAAGGTCATTCGAGGTCATTCCCTCAGGATTCCAGTGACCAAAATAATCTCGTTCTGCCATATCGTTGCTTCTGGCCTGAGCCAGCTGACTCAGGCTTGAGTTAAGGCTTACAGGGGCAAGTCCGTGGGCGGCTCGATCCGCATTTACAAGCTGTAACATTTCGCTTTCCAGTGCTCCCAAATCGGAACTCAGAGGCACCGGTTCCAGACTGGCAAGATCGACAGGATTGGGAATAAGAGGGTAAGTACCTATGGGATATGCAGGAACATTTACTACAGCAAGACCTTGCTCATCATTGATTTCAAAAAAATGCAGACTACCGCTTTTGGGCGTGTAAGTAAGGCGAACATCAGTCGCCGATGCAGGAAAAATAGAATTGCCCAAGCTGCCGTTGATAGCTGTATGTGTAGGGCTCTTTAGTAGAACACCCTCCACCTGCCCACTGGGCAAAATTACGAGGCCTTCAGCATCCAGATTCACTTTTGGATCTACCTTAAAAGTCAGCGAACTTCCGGACTTAAGAGTACTCGGCAGGCTAATCACCGAGGCATTTTCATCTTCCACAATATACTGATGATGTGTCTCTGCTTTGAATCCAAAGCTTAGTGGGGAGCTCCAGGTGACTGAACCGGACTCCAAAAATGAAGTACCACCTAAACTGGCACCACGGATTTGTAACTGAACATCGCCGGTAGACCAACCTTCAAAATCCGGATAATAAGTAGTAAGTTCATTTTTACCGCGTATAAAATAATCTTTTCGCCTTTCCCCCTGAATAAAGCTGACCTTACTGACATCGTGAGCGGAATCATTGGTCCAGCTAATAACTGTATTGCCCTCTCTGATATCCAGTTTAAGATCAGCGGGAGCTATTAGGCCGGCATCTTCAGACTGAGTCAGACAGCTGCTTGGGAGTACCGTAATACTTTCTACTATACTCGAGCCGGACTCCCCCGGAAGCACACCAAGGTTATAGTCGCCGGCGTCCGGAAAGAAAATTGGGATGCTAAATGAGTCAGCATCACCCTTATTAGTGATAAAGGGGAGTTGTACATCTGTGCCATTCGCCAAAAAAGCACTAACCTCATCCATTGAACTGGCAGAGCTTCCTTCCAGAAAAAAAACCTCGTCTGCAAGGTAGGCATTGGGCAGTGAGGCATTCAGGGTAATATTTTCGAAGGTGCTTTCAGAATAGTACTTTAAGGTCGGCTTGCCAGGGCAATCAGCAGCAGCCTGAACATTGGCCGAGCCGCCGGGCGGCCCACTGACAGGTGTGATGGAAACGTTGATAATACCGCTGGAAAGGGAAGCGATTGATTCAAATGCTGCCTTAGAGAGATCGATAATGCGATTTTCGCCCGCATAAGGTCCACGGTCATTCACCCGAACGTAAGTCTCCATGCCATTGGCTACATTCTTTACCTTGAGCCAGGTACCAAAAGGGAGGGTACGATGAGCTGCTGTGAAAAGTGAAGCATCAAAAACCTCGCCGCTGGCGGTTCCTTTTCCGTGGAACTTCTCGCCGTAGTAGCTGGCCTCACCTTCTTGGTATCCTTCCGGTTTCATCTGAAGCTGGTACATCAGCTGAGCCATTAGTCCGCGAGTGACTTTGGTAGCAGGAAACACGTTATAATCCTCATCTTCATCCAGCAGGGTAATCGAATCCGCGTAATCAAAATAAGGCGCAAACCAAGCGTCTGAAGGAACATCTGCGTATGGATACCTTTCCATATCCTCCTCAGTACGTAGCTCAACGTCATTCGTCTCTAATAAAATCTTGAGTATTTCAGCCAGGTTCACGGTATCTCCCGGGCGGAACATACCGGTGTCATCATCGCCACTGACGATTCTCAGATTTTTGCCCTTAGCCACGTATTTGCCGTACCAAGTGCTATGAAGGACGTCCGGAAAAATATTCTGTTCCGCAATTTCCGGAACAAGCACGTCAGAACCCAGTAAAATGATCTTGAGAGCCTCAGCTCGATTCACCTGCTGGCCTGGCCGATAACTGCCATCTTCGTAGCCCTCGACAATACCATTATCCTGTAGGTATTCAATGGCTTCATAGTACTGGTGATTGCTGGATACGTCGGTAAAGACGGCCTGTGCCACCTGACCGAAGATCAGAAAAGTGGCAACAAAAAAAGAGAGTGCAGTGATTTTTTTCATGGTTCATTTTAGATCGGAACCATTATACCAAAAAATTCACAAAAAAGTGTACTTGATGTAAATTGAATAAAGATAACTCACACATGATTCACAATACATACCTCACCGGAATTTTAATCGCTACTTTTTTTAGTTGGGCTTCCTGGTTTGTAGTCGTGTACAAGCTGAGTCCTTTCTCTCAGCAAACGCTTGCCCTGTCCCTTTTTTATTCCAGTTTATTTATTGCCCTGGCAGGAACTTTCGCGCTGATTCTGTATTTCCTTCGAGTCTGGGCCAATAAAAAGGAGATCTACAATGTTCATCTAAATACCTCCATTCGTCAGGGGGTACTGCTTTCAATCATGGTCATCATAGGATTGGCTTTCCAGCGACTACGTGTGCTGACCTGGTGGGATGGCATATTGCTACTCGCGATTGTACTGCTGATTGAATTCTACTTTAGTAGTCGGGATTAAGGCTGAGGAGTAGTATCAGTTTCAATACCCCTTTGTTGATTGAGCTTTAAGCCAAAGTAATCCACGAATTCCTCAAAAGACCTATCGACACCATTAATGGTAATAGTCCCAATAGTGTGGGCTACTCCTTTGGCACCAGAGGATTTTATGGCAATCGTCTCAAGGCCGGCAGGATCATTGGTGAAGATGAAACTTACGTCGGATTGATCAGTGGTTCCACCGTCTATGGCCTTCATGTAACCACTTACAGTTGCACTGGGCTCATCCAAAAGATAACCGGTATTTTCAAAAGAAAAGGTGCTAGTATCACCGATTCTCCCACCAATTATACCATTATCGACTAGTCCTGCCTCCAAGGTCGCGAAAGATAGAGCAAAAATTGCATCATAAGCATGATAAGCAAGTGCATCAGAGATTACCTCTGGTTCTTCCACTAGCTCTTCCGCCACACCTAATATAAACGGACTATCAAAGGAATTATCATGAGAATTGTAGCCTATAAGGGCTGATATGCTAATGATGAAGGCCAGTAGCAATACTGACGATAAATTCTTTTTCATAATGTTTAGATGTTAATAGTACGAGCCTAGTTCTTTATTAAGGAATTCATTTAGCTTGTCAATCTTCACCCGTTCCTGCTTCATTGTGTCCCGATCGCGGACAGTGACGGCCTTATCATCGAGACTATCAAAGTCAAAGGTCACGCAATAAGGTGTACCGATTTCATCTTGGCGACGGTATCGTTTTCCAATGGAACCGGTGACGTCGAAGTCCGTAGAAAAATGTGGGGCTAATTTCTCCCAAACTTTCTTAGCCTCTTTGCTCAGCTTATTCTGCAATGGTAGTACCGCCGCCTTAAAAGGTGCGATGTTCTTATTCAAATGCAAAACAACTCGCGTTTCATCTCCAACCTGCTCTTCCTCGTACGCGGATAAAAGGACCATCAAAACAGATCGGTTCAGACCAAACGTAGGTTCAATAACATGAGGCACGAACTTTTCATTCGTTTCCGGATCAAAGTAATCCAGTTTTTCACCGCTTTTTTCGATATGCTGTTTCAAATCAAAGTCGCCGCGGTAAGCGATGCCATAAAGCTCCTTCCAGCCAAACGGAGTTTCATATTCAATGTCAGCAGTTCTTTTGGAGTAGTGTGAAAGTTCATCTTTGTCGTGTTCACGAACGCGGGTCTTATTGGCGTCGATACCGACAATATCCAGCCACTTCTTCATTTCATCCAACCAGTATTCAAACCATTTCTTCCATTCCTTTTCCTTGATGAACCATTCAAACTCCATCAGGTCGAATTCTATGGTACGGAAGATAAAATTGCCGGGAGTGATCTCGTTTCTAAAACATTTGCCTATCTGAGCAATCCCAAAAGGCAATTTTTTGCGGCTGGTATCCAGAATGGACTTAAAATCAACGAACATACTTTGTGCCAGCTCGCCACGAAGGTAAACAGGCGTGGAATCTTTGGCAACAGGACCGATATAAGTCTGAAAAAGCAGGTTAAAAACACGAGCCTCAGTAAAATCATGTTCGCCACACTTGGGACACTTAATCTTATTGTTCTCAATCAATTTATCCAAATCCGCCGGTGCCAGTCCCTCTACTTTGATGTCATCAATAGCATCCTCAATCAGGTGGTCGGCGCGATGACGGGCTTTGCACTTTTTGCAGTCCACCATGGCATCGTTAAAACTATTCACGTGGCCACTGGCCTGCCAGACTTTGGGGTTCATCAATATTGCCGCATCCAGGCCGACCATATCCAGACGGCTGGTCACAAAAAACTTCCACCATGCATCCGAAATATTCTTTTTAAGGGCGGTTCCCATGGGGCCGTAGTCCCAGGTATTAGCCAGTCCGCCATAAATCTCGGAACCGGGGAACACGAAGCCACGGCGCTTGCAAAGAGATACTACTTTTTCCATCAGATTTTCTTCCGGCATTTTATTTAGAGATTAGGTGATCCGTCAGAGCGGTTATATCAAGAAGTGTACCATTCGTCCAGTCTGTCGTGCCGGAATCGCTGATGACAAGGCCACCGGAAACAGTAGGGTAAAGGTGAGGTCCAGCGGATCTATCAGACCAGATTATGTTGCGCGCCGTGCCAAGAGTCTGAGAAAAATCATTTGCGCCCGTAAAAATACCGGCAGTCGCGTCGCCATTCACATAGATTTTACCAGTATTGGGCTGGTTTATGGAAGTCAGACCTGAAAGTGCCGTTACTTCATCATCCTGAGAGATGCGGGTGTTCACACTATCATTAGAATTTGTATTTCCAAAACCGGCTTTGAGCGAATAAGTTGTGCTATCTCCCGCACTGATGATTTCTTCCTGGTCGAAAGTGACAATGACGTATGAAACGCCGTCCATCAGACCGCCACCCATGCCAAGTCTCAAATCCTGTGAACCTGTAGCATCGTAAATATTCACATTACTCATATAATTAGAGCCGCGATAAAACTTGAAGTCGCTCAGGCTCAGGTCAGCGCCGGCAGCGTCATAAACGCTAACTTCAAACACCATGCGGGCCAGACCCACTGAGCCGGTAAGATTAGCGGCGACATCGAATGAAATCAGTGTATTCTCACCAGCGGTCATGTTTTCGGATGTCTCATTCATGCTGAATTGAGGGACAGATTTACGAATCGTGAAAGGCTTAACCTGAGAACTGGTAATTGGCAGGCGCGTGCCACCATAGCCGATAACATTATCTGTAATACTCCCGACAGCCCGGAAGGAAGTATCGTTGTTATTTGCATCTTGCAGACCCAATCTAAACACTTCGCCGCTCAGGCCTTCGCCAACATCAGAAACATTGTTCAGTTCTACATAAATTTCAAAAAAGGAATTCTCATTTCGTTCCACGAAAAAAGTCAGCTTAGAAAAACGAGCTTTTCCGTCAGAGCCAAGGCTCCGCTTTTCGGTAACCAGCTCGCCCGTTTCGTTGGGGAATTTTAGGATTACATTTTTAATAGCAGTGGTTCCAACGGCCTGGTCACCCAGATAATCGCCAACAATATCATTCACAATGGTTACGGTTTCTACGTTGTAGCTCTCCTTTTCGGCCTGAAAACTATACTTAGCCACAAAAACTTCGTCCGAACCAGCAGGAGTATTGATCTCCTTAATAGATAACAAGTTAGGGGTGGCGAGAGGGCCATTGTATTCAGTCACTTCCTCTGGCACTTCTTCTTCCACAGCTACCTCTTCCTCCACCTTCATGATGCCAGCCACCTGCATGCCCAAAACGACCATTTTAGCAATTTGAGCACGGGTTACCTGGTCGGCAGGGCCAAAATGGCCATTATCGTAGCCAGAAACCACTCCGTTTTGACTCGCAATCAGCACATATTCGTAAAACCAGTCATTTTCACTGACATCCGGGTATATTTTGGCCACATCTTCAGTCATTTCCAAATCAAAAGTCTCGACAAGCATTTTAGTAGCCGCAGCGCGATTTACATTGTCGCTTGGTCCAAAAAGGCCTATTAAATTACCCTGTGCATCGCTGTAACCTGTTGCAATACCTAATGTAGCCGCCGCTTCCACGTAATTCGTGAACCACTCACCGGGAAGCACGTCGTCAAAGGCCGGGTTGGGAGGTGGTGTATGGCCCTCCAAGCCATCAATGGCAGTTATAAGCATTTTAACCAGTTCAGCCCGAATCAGGCTGTCTGCTGGGCGAAAAAACTCCCCAGCATCAACAATGCCTACGTCTTTTAAGCTTTCAACGTAGCTGGCATACCACGCATCCTGGGGCACATCCGTAAAAACCGGCGTAACAGCCGAAGCGTTTTGGGTCACCATAACGAATAATAAAAGGAAGAGGCTGATTTTTTTCATTTTTAAAGGAATTAAGACGACCTTGATTCTATCATTAATGTGACGGGGCCGTCATTATTAATGATTAACCTGCATATTTTAATACGCTGATGATAACGTTGGACCAAGCACAAAAAATACACGCTATTTTGAAGGACGTGCATTTAGAGAGGATAAAGAAAGAAAAAGCCCCGCCCGCCGAGGCGAGGGGACTTTCTCTTTAAACATTCATCCGTTTATAAATTTAGAGAGGTCTTAGCGCTAGTCTCTTGATGGCTAAGTACCTGCGTCTTCCAGTTCGCATGTAAGTAAGGTAGGCAAACATAGAAGCGAGAATCAGCATGAAGGTAGGCATACCAGTCTGAGCCAGATTAATGTCTCCAGCGCCGATACCGGCGATAATAGTGAGGTAGTGATCAACAACCGCTGGGTTCTCAATCTCGTTCACAAGACCGCGAGCCGTGGTGCGGACATTGCCTCCTACCGGAGCTACATCTGAAACGCGGGCGCGTACCTGATACTGAACTGATTCACCAGGTCTTAGGATTCCTCGATCCCAGTGGATCTCGGTGCCGTTATCACGACCGCCGAATGGGTTCAGAACCTCAAGGGCGTTTTCGCTGTAATTCCAGGTTATAATCAAGCCGCTAAAGTCGAAGTCGGCATTGTTCCTGGCAGTAATGGTATAGGTTACTTCCTCACCAACTCTGGCAGCAGCCTTATCGGTTCTGATGCTGAGCTGTAGAAGATCTCCGTCACTAACGACTGTAGAGTCACCGGCAATCAGCCAACTTGGATAGTGATCGCCAATACCATGCTTGGTAAGGCCATCCTGATTCTGAGTAAGTCTGGTGCTGAAGCCTTCAAGTACAAGGTATTCCTCAGCCAGCTCGCCCTGAGAACCATTCTCGTGGACGATCTGTTCATAGGTAAAGTTGATATCTTCGCCGACGGTCAGCTTATCGATTTTGATGACTCCGGTTACATCGTTGTACTCCACGCCATCATCTCCCTGCACATTCTGGATCTCATCAGAGGTGATTTTGGAATCTCCTTCATCAAAGTCTTCAGAGAACTTAATGTTAGTGGCAGATACCTGACCAAGGTTCTTAACGTTGACCTTAGTGAATATGGTACTGTCGACTCTTTCAGAGATAGCTAGAGGGTTATCTTCATCAGAGGCATCAACGAAGTTGAGATTGTTCAGGCTAACAAGCTTGGTGATTTCGAGGATCATATCACCCCTAATCATAATGGTACCTCCACCGCCTCCACCTCCACCACCACTAGGTCCAGGACCAGGTCCGGGAACTACAGGAGGTGCAAGAACGTTAACCGTGACATCTGTGGTCACCTGTACGGGTTGACCGCCATCTAGGTAAGAACCGGCTAAAGTATTGGTGAAGTTAGAGCTCTGATTGGCAGGAATTGAGCTATTGTTGGAAAGGGTCTGGTAAGTAATGGTCACTTGGTTACCTGGGAAGTCGATAGGAACAGCAACGGTTCCGGCAGTGATATCACCGCAGTTGTTGGTGCAGTCGCTGTAACTACCGTTCTGAGAAACGACGCTCATACTACCTCCATTGGTACCTGTTAGTACGCGACCCGTGTCAGATATAATATCGTGCAGATCGATGCTCATAGCACCAGGGGCTGTATCAGGATGTCTGGTAATGACAATCGTATAATCAACACGCTTATTGTTATTTACGATTGTAGTTTCGGTAACACTCTTCTCGATCATAAAGTGAGGAATGTAGGTACCGACGATGTTATAGGTAGTACCAAGTACTAGAGTAGTTCCGGCTGTGTAAGGCGTGATTGTAACGTTGGCTGGAATGGTAGAGATAATCTGGTTACTGACCGTAACAGATCCAGGAGTGATATATCCTGGTTTGTCGGCGAAGTTAATTTCGTAGTTTGCAAGATCTGTCTGAGCAGCAGCAAAGAATGTAGGGGTAGCTATAGGACCAAATTCATTGCCATTCTGACCATGAGTGATGTTTTCGGTCAGAGGGGTATTCTGGTTATCCTGAGTACCAACATTGAATCCGACAGAGCTTCCATCAAGGGCATAGAATGCGTCAATAAGATTGATATCAGGAGAGGCAAGAACGGTATAAGGAGGTACTACAGTATGGAAATTGCCGATGGACGCGTTATTTACAAAGATTTCAGGAGTATCATAGGCCAATAAATTCTCAAATTCGATGTTTAGTACATCGCCAACGTCGTACAAACCAGTATGCTGTCCGGTTCCTACAACTACATTATTAACAGATATACTTGCAGAGTTTAGGATTGCATTGTTTTCATCGTAGGCGGTAATAGTGACCACTTCACAGTTGCCGGAAACGCATTCGCGGTAGAGCCCAACTACACCGTATACTTCACCTGCATTCACGCCGGTAAGGTCCACAGTAAGTGGATCAACAAGTGGTTCGATGTAGCCGGAAACAAGGGCTGGACCCCAATCGATCTGGTAAGCATAATTTGCCGTGTCGTTGCTGACAACGATCTGAGTAGGTCCGTAGCCGTATAGGGTATATGCCCCACCGTTAACGGATAAGCTAACAGCACCGTTTACATTGATTAACTCAGTTGGTTCATCAACGGTCGTAATATCGAGCGTGAGAGCCCATGAGTTGTGCACATAGTAGATGTCAAACTCATAGACCTGACCACTAACAAGCTGGTTTGCCAGGAAGTTAATTGGTAACGGTGTTGTATAGATACCAGGCTGAGATGGGTGATTACCAAAGCTTATAGCGATGGCTTGAGTGACATCCACACCAGTAAAGCTTGCGTCGCCGCTTCCATCGGATTGCTTTGTAGTAGTGTTAACCGTAACATCTGCACCAGGCACTACACCGCCATTTTGATCCGCTTCAAACAGGTGGAAGATAAGATCTGCGCCTGTGGCGTTTGGATCTGTGTAAAGTCCGTTAAATATATTGTTTGAATCGTTCACCCAGCTGGTTCCAGCCGCAACATTAACTACCTGAGAAGGAGGTGTGTTGTAGCCAGTCATAGCTCCGAAAAAGATTTCATTGCTGACAGCTGTATCAATCGGGTAGCTAAGAGTGGCTGGCGTGTTTGGAACAGTATCGTCTGTATATCCGATCAAATAGTCAGTACCGTCGATTCTAAGGGTGATAGGTACTGAGAAGTTAACGTTATCCCATGCTTCCGTTTCAATCAGAATCTCGGCAGTTGTTGACGGAGTTGTATAGATACAAGCGAGGTTGTTCACACCAGGTATGAGCTGGCCGATAGGAATGTGTAGGTCGTTAGGGGTCAAAAGTCCTGGAATATCAGGACATGCTACGTAGTGTTCGACGTTAGGATCAACGTTGATAAAGGTTGTTTCGATATTGCCGCCAATATCAACCGTTTGCTGGTCAATCTGACCAGTACCCGGATCAAGAGTTACAGTCAAACCGACTGTTGGAGGAATGGAAAGATTGGTAGAGATCAACTCAATTCTTAGATCAGCTCCTCCACCTTCAACATAGATTGATTCAAGGTCATAAACGGTATGGGCAGGGAGAATAGGTGGGAAGCTGCCATCGCTCAAGTTATAATTTAATGGGCTAGCGGTGTAGCTTACGCCAACAGTAATAGGTGATTTGTAGCTGGTCGTATCGTTGTCATTGATGACATCCGAAATGAAGATTCGAGTCCATTGTCCCGGGTCAAGAACCTGATCAACGGTAGTAATAGTTTCGGTAGGCTCACCGTTGATATCTAAATAGATATCACCGATGATCGGTGTACCATTGGTTGTTCTGGCACGGAAGAATGAAGCATCAGCTTGGGCAATGTAATCACCGACTAGCTGAACATTATTGGTAAGAGTCTGAGGACCAAAGTAGTTGTAGTTCTCCTGGAAGTGAGTTACATCCATAGTATTAGGAGTGTATTGGATGTCCTGAGAAACAGAGAATCCTGGAGTAGTTGGGTCAGTTACCGGAACCGCACGTAAGTAATAATCTGTATTGCGATCCTGAAAATGGAACTCGTGGCTGATGTTTTTATCAAAATGAACGATCAATGGAGTAGTAGGCGTGGTATTTGCATGACCGACAAGCCACTTGGTGGTGTCGTTGGCAATTGTGATGTAAACAAGACCATCCTGGTTCTGAGTGTTGACCTCAGCGACAGCCAGACTACCGTGGGCTACATAGTAACCAAGATAATCTACTAGATCAGTACCGGTCATACTTGAATTAAGCGTTCCGGCGGGAATAGCAATGGCAGGGGGAACGGTGAAGTTGCCAGGATCCTTGTCTTCAAAAGTAATGGTATGGTTTTCAGTGGTGGTAATGACCACAGGAACTTCGGAATCGTCAGTGGTAGAGCGAACCTGAACATTATCTACATAAATCGCAGCGGCATCGATTCCGATAGTATCAATCGTAATGGTTACTTTTTCGCTTGGATTTACATTGATATAAGGGCAGGTTCCGGCAAACGTTTCGCTGCCAGTTGCGTAAACAGCACCGGTTTTCTGAATAAATGGATTCGTAGGAACATGGTATCCGCCTGGAGCAGGCAGACATTCAATATAATAGTCTGTTGGGTCAGTAAAACCGCTTGGGCCGGTAGGTAAAGTAAAGCGATCGGTAGGAGCAAGATCGTATGGTACTGGATTGGTATCGCTGGTAGAAGCGTTCTGGACAGTCTGCGGAGTTGGAGCAGTCTTAGTCATGCGAACATGAGCTGGTACAGGAATGGTCAGAACATTCACATAAGCCACAGCACCCACAGGTTCCTCTGTATAGGTAATAGTAAAGACCAAAGAATTATTCTGTGCGTCCAGTTCCTGAAAAATAGTAGGGGTAACCGTGCGTCCTGTATATCCGTTAGGTAGGTTGCCAATGAAAACAATTCTATAGAAGGCATAGGGAAGATTGGAGAAAGTAGCACCAGCGCCACCGTCACCGATTGCTAATGGGTTACAATTCATTGGATTAGCATCAGTACACTCAAATAATTCCCATTCATTAAGCAGAGTAAGTGGCTGGCCATCCTGGTTCTGGAAAACTACCTGAACCGTGCCGGTAGTTCCTTCAAGAAGGTAGTCAGCATAAACAGTTTTATCCTCGTTTTTATTCAGATCAACATAAATGTTACCAGGCGTTATGTATCCAGATACATCTGTAAAACTTGCGACATAGCCTCCAGTGAGATACAAACCACCACATCTATAATATCCGACAACAGGTGCGCCACAATCACTGACAGGGTCAGCATTGGCTACTTCCAGGTTGAGAGCGATATTATCTAGTGTAAAACCTCCATTGGGTATATTCACTGCGACTGTAATGATACCTTGTTCAGCACTTTCGGTGCTGTAAATACCGTAGATTAATTTATGCGGCTCTTCATTTAAATCAACCCAAGCAGTAGCAGGAGCATTATAACCCGGAACAGCTTCGAAGGTAACATAATAGCCTCCAATGGGTAGTTGTTCATTACATACAAAATAGCCGTTTGGCTGAAGAGTGCTACAGTCATCAGCATCTTCAACGTGAGCTTTTTCCTGACTATTAGAGGCATCATAAACAGTATACCCGCCGTCAGCATTATTAATATTAACTGTTAATGAGCCCATTATCGGACCGGGAACAGTATAATCAACCCTAATAGTTTTATTGGCATCCAGATTAACGTGAGAAACAGAAGGTGTAATGTAACCGGGAACATCCTTATAAGTAAGGGTGTAAGCTCCTAATGGCAGAGATTGGCTGCACAAAAAGTAACCATTGGGTTGAACCAGGCCACAACCTGTTACATCCACATCTGCATACGGCACATTTCCACTCGTAATAACGTAGCCGCCATCAGCATTATTGATCTCAACACCCAATACAGCCTTGTTATTCTGCTGGGACTGTACGGTATAATTCCCGAGAACTGTTTCATCCCCCTGTTCTTGCAGGTTAATAAAAGCATTAGCTGGCGTGTTATAGCCATTCAATGCATTAAAAGTAACAATGTATGCATCGCTTGGAAGAGTTTCCTGACACACAAAGTAACCCGCATTAACCCCGTTGCTCTGGTATTGGCATTGATTAGAATCCCCACTGGCAACCACTTGGCTGATACCATTGGTTATAGTGTAGCCTCCATCAGCGTTATCAAAGCCAACAGTGATTTGGCCATCTGAAGGAGCTGCGATAGTTGGGATGCTAGCCATAGGGGATAGCACAGTAAATAGCATGGTAGCCATGACTATTTTCGAGGCAAGCCTTCTAAGCGTATTGGTAAACATGATGTATTGGGGTTAATGTCAATTTAGGGGGACTAAATTGTTAATTGATTAGGTTGTGAAATAAATAGTTTACAAAAAATTAGCAAATAACGAAGATATATTTGTTTTGTAAAGTTTTGTTTTCAGCGCTTACATAAGCGCATAGTATTGTCCTGAGAGATACTCAGGTTCAAAATTTTACACTCTTTTAATAATGTTGTCAAGGGTTTTTAGTCTCCTAATATCATTGAATGCATAGCAGCAATTTTTGCATAGCAAAAGAGCCTCATATCCGTAGATAGAGGCTCTAGGTTTCTCCTTGCGTTTAGGTTAATGTTTAGTGGTTAGTGGCTCTACAGCCAGATCCCGTACATCGTGAGGATCGGGGCGTTGAGCGTCTTCTGGTTGAGGTCTACCAGCTGCACGGGGAATACCCTGAGCTCCTCGACTCCGTAGCCGAGGTTGGCGAAGGTATCCGTCATCGACACGACCATACCATTGACCTGGATGGCGCAGTTGCTGTCGTTCTGATCCACACAATTGGGGCCAGAGAAGCCGGCAACACTGATGTTCGCCAGCTCTGCAGGAGTCGCAGCGACACAACCACCACCCGTGGTGTACCCGACCACCGGTGCCATGTCCACAGTCGGGATGTTGGTCCCGAGAGGCAGCCCAGTCTTGGTGAGGCACATGTCGCCGATGGTCGGCGTCGTGATGACGACCACCACATGGACATCCGTTTCCGGCACCACGTTGAACGACTCGGTACTGTTGCCAGTACCACACGTGACCACCACCACACGGCCGCCGATTGGCACGCCAGGATAGTAGTAGTCACCGCTGCCGTTGCAGGAAGTGGGCGGGTTGACGGAGACGACGGGCTCATTCGCTGCCGAGATCAGAGTAAAGTCGACCGTGCAAGGGTCAGTCGTACCGGTAACCTCGAAACAGACGCCGCCGTACAGGTGGGCGTTCGGATTGACGAGATTGAAGTGGACCTCATTCTTCGTGTCCTCCTTCACCTCGGTTGTGGTTTCATCCTCGCTACCGTCCGGACAGACGATTTCGAAGTCGGTGACACCTTTCGGAACGTCAACGACCGCGATACCATCGCAGGTCTCCCCATCGGGAGGCGTGCCCTGCGTGAGCTCGAAGCCATTGGCAGTCACGACACATTCGCTGAGATCAACGATCTGTCCATCGCCGGTGAAGCACATCCAGCCCAGACCGGAGCCGGAGCTGCCAGCCGGGGTGACCACGACGGCGTAGTCGCTGGACAGTCCAGCGAGGACGTCGAAGGAGAAGTCTTCATGGGTGAGAGAGCCGTCGGAACAGCTCACGTCCACGGAGTAGCTTCCCGCAGCGATGTTGTCGCAGCTGGCACCGTTGTCGTCGACGACGCAGACCAGGTCGAGTTGGTCGGAACTGAAGTTCCAACCACATTCTGGCACTGCCTCGCCATCGGAGTTCACAGCCACGAGATTCACGTTGCCGGGGTTGCCACCGGTACAGTCCGTACCGATGACGACAGAGAGGGAATTTGCCACTCCACGATACATGTGCATCGTGCCGACGACGCTGAAAGCGCCGCTGGTGTAATTGACGCCGTAACCAGCATCGGTGATCTCCTTGGAGAAGGCGACGTAGTAGTCGCCAGGCTCAAGCAAGTCCACGAAGGAATTCGAAGCCTCGCCGGAGCTGAGGTCCATGTCGATGCACTCCCAGCCACTCATGGTGGCGTTGACATCCTTGGGTCCGTTATCCACGTGATTGACACAGAACTTCGCATCCGAAAACTCGGCGGGAAGCTCGACACCGGCGCAGGCGTTGATGAGGGCGGAAATGTCCAACGGGACCTTTCCGAGTGCTTCGTCGTTGCCTCCTTCGCAACCAGTGAGCAGGATGGTGGGAGTGGCCAGTGAGGCCACGAGTGCGATGTTGAGTAGCAGCCTCACGGTGTTCTCCTTCGTGCGGGCGTTTTGCCCACGGAATTTCGACTGATTCATCTGTCTTACTCCTTGGGCTTACGCCCTGCATGTACGTCTATACCCGACGCGGGTGACTGGTGTTGTACCAGACACTCTAATTTTATTAATACGCGCGCATAATAAAACAGGGTGCCTGGTACAAAAAATCCAGTATAAATATTCCTAAATCGCAAGTGTTAAAGATCATAAACATGAGGAGTTTTCACTCTTGATCCCGACAAGTCGGGAGGCATAGAGGATCTCTCCTACGATGTTTAGGAGGCAAATTTTATCACAATAAGTATAATCTGTCAAGGAATTAATATCACAATTTACTTCGAATATTATTGATATGCAAAATTTGTGTATAAGAAAAGCCCCCCAGTCACCGAAGTGACTGAGGGGCAATAACTCCTTTCTAGTAAAGGTCGAGGTTTGAGAGACTCTAGAAGCCCTTGAAGACTCCTCTTAGAGACAGGCCAACGAACCCGCCTTCAACAATGGGATCATTGTCAGGAGGTGGATTCGTGATGACGTCGGGGGTGCCCCTTCCGCCAGTGGGCTCCCTCAGATTCATGTATCCTCCAGTCATAGAGGGGATCACACTGGCCACATCGCCGATATTGAAATCAGGACCTGTCTCGATGTCGAATCCTCCTCCGCCTTTGTGAGTGACGAATCCGCTGGCCGTCATGGACAGTCCAACAGTATCGCTAAACATGTGTCGAATACCAACGCCGCCTTTGCCATAGGCGGACCATCGTTCGGCTCCAGTTTTGTGCCAGGTGTAGTGCGTCGCCATCGCACCGTGTACCAGATCCAAGCCACCACCACCGAGCGTACCCGTGAGAGGGAAGTCTGGAAAAGTATATCCGATGATGGCACCCACACGCACGATGTGCGCGTTGGTCGTCGCACCGGGCATAGTCAGGTAGGAATATGCACCATCGGCACCAACGAAGAATCCAGAGATGTCGGCTCCACCATACTCATTTGAATTCTTTAAGGATTCATTTGATACACTGGTGTCCTCAGTAGTGTTAATACTGCCATCAATCTCTTCAAGATGCAGACGAACAGGTGTACTGCAGCCCTTTGGTGGTTCCTTGTCCGTAGGCTGAGCTTCACAGGCATTCATATTACCGCTACTTGCACTTACCGTTTTTTCGCTTGAACCGTCAGATGATACTCCAGCGCCAAAGGCACGGGCGCTGGCGCCCACTTCCGCAAGAGTATTTGTATTCATTGTAAAAGCACCGATGGTAGCACCTCGTACTATATGAGTCGCATCTTCACAATCACCTTGTAAAAGGTGGCGAGACACTTCACTACGGCTTGTTGTAATTCTTCCAACGGTTTTATGGGCTATATCTAAAGTAGCTCCCCTTTTCATACCTGCTTCAAGTTCCGCTCCGAGTTTTTGACCGGAGGTAGGGAGGTATGCCCTGACATCTTCTTTATTCTTAAGGGTAAGACTTCCTGTTTGGTTCGAGGTTGCCACAAAATCATAGTTGCCATCCACACTGCATTTAGGCAACAGGCGAAGTGAGTCGCTATCATAAGAAACAACAGCAACGCCATTTTCCATGCCAATTTCAAGTGCATCCCTTTGATAACTTTTCCAGTCAACCACGAGCGGATTGTTCTTATCATTCTCATTCATGACACCTGTGGCTGTGGGATCCTCAGGTCTCACACTTTCTGCCACTGCACCACAGCCATTGGTGGCTAATAAAGCAAATATTAAAGCTCTACTGCGAGCAGAAGGAGCTTTTTCCTGGTTTTCCGAATAACAGGGGATATCATTATCTATTTTCTGAACGGGCTTCTTTGACATAAGACAATGGTTTTTAATAACTGGATTGTGATTCTTATATAAAATCAAAATACAGTCAAGGATTTTTTTCCATAAAAAAAACTCCCAGCCACTGATGTGGTCCTGGGAGTATAGCTCCTTTTCTAGTAAAGGTTGCGGTTTAGAACGAAGAACTGGGCTACTGGGTGGGAAGGGGGACGGTGACGATGAGCTTGCCCCCAGCACCGAATCCACCAAAGCTGGCAGTATCTTTGTCCGGATTGACGAAGAGCTGCCTTCCAGTGGTGTAGTACCCCATGGCGAGTAGGGCGCTGATGTTGACAGGGCCGTCAGGCCAGATTACGAAACCGGCTTCTCCTTCGGCACCGATACCGGCGCCTTGGATGGTCATCTTGGCTCCGATCCTGGGCGCGACGGGCCAACTGATCTCACCCAGAAGGGCAGAAGCACCAACTTCGGCCAAGAAGACAGTACGGGAATCCGCCTTGGTCACACCGAGAGTTGGCTGGCCGAAGATGCGACCCAGACCAATGCCGAGCACAAAGCCAAAGTTGTCGTGCAGGTTGAGCTGCGCGACTGCCATGGCACCGTAGATACCGGCATTCTCGTAGTCCTCGGCATCGATTGCTCGGGCAACACCTTGAACACCAACGCTGACCAGATGCTGACCGGACCAGTCATCGGCACCGCCGCCACTCATGTCCTCGCACTCTTCCTCGTCGCCGAGGCAGATGGTGTGGATCTGATCGAAGGGGAGCTTTTTCCCGTCGACCGTGACGCCGTCAGATTCGACCTTCTCGATTTTGCCGCAGTGCTTGTCACTGCCATCCTTCATGAAGATGCAAGACTTCTTCCCATTGAAGAAGGTGCTCAGGTCGGCGTCCGTGAGGGGCCAGGGGCGCTCCGACTCGGGCAAGGCCAGGGTCAGAATGGTCATGGCCTTGTGAGCCATCGCGATGCGATGAGTACCCTTGTACTTCTTTTTCGCAACTCCCATGGTGTGTACCGCGTTGTCCAAGCGATCACCCGGGTTGGCCTTGGCTTTGCGAGCCTCAAACTCATCCTCGAGTGCCTTGAACAGGGACACACAGCCTTTGGAGTACTTGCTCACGGTGAAGGTGGCACCGCCCTTGGAGATCTTCTTGTCTCCGAGGTACTTGCAGTCCTTGTCTTCCATGTACTTCTCGAAGGCGGTCTTGGTGTCGGACGGCGTAGTCTCACCAATACCTTCCAGCACCTCGATGATCTGGTCCAGAAGGACGTCGACCTTGTCAGCATCCCCTTCGAGGGTCAGCTGGGCCGACTCCTTGACCGTGACCGTGGACCACTTCTTCTGAGTCTCGTTGCGGTACCAGGATTCGTAGGTATCTGCCATCTTTGCGTACTCGATCCAGGAAGTGACCGGGTAGTAGGCAGTTGTGGTCTTCGCGGCCTTGGCCTTCTTGGCCTTCGGCTTTGCCTTGGCGGTCGCGGTAGCGGCCGGTGGCGTTGCATTGGCCTTCGCTCCGCTAGGCGCGGCGAGGGTTGGGGTTGCGAACAAAGAGGCGGCCACGATCGTGGCCAGAAAGGTGTAACGATACATGGCGTACTCCTGATTCAGGGTGAGGTTGCGAAACAGTTTGCGTAGACGCGCGACGGAAATCTTCTCCATCTGAGTGTTTCCTCCGGCGCACTGGCCATTGGTTGGGCCAGGCCCAGTTACGAATAACGGACGCTAGTGCGACCGGGTGTGACCGTAATTGGTCACAACACAAAGACAAACATGTCTCTGTGCCACAGATTGTGCCCTTAAATTAACGCGCATACACGCGAACCTAAGAGTGCAGTCTGTGACACAGAGGGATATAGCATAAGAAAAATTAGGCAAAAAATACCTATTTTCCCCTTATAAAATTACTAGAAATGAGCTGTTAAAGACCATAAACATGAGGAGTTTCCACTCTTACCTTAGAGGCATGAGGGCCTCTCCCACGATGTTCAGGAGGGGAATAGTATCATATTAATAAAAATCTGTCAAGTAAAATAAAGCACTTTTTCGCAAAAAACCCTGTACCTGGCTGGGTGGCCAAGTACAGGGCAGTGCTCTAGAGCAGTGGGAGCGGCTAGAAGCCTCCGGCGATACCGAAGTCAAACGGGAATGGATGACTCCAGAAGTCGTGATAGAGACGGTTGCCAAAGTAGAAAACGACGCGGTCCGAGAAGCTCAGGTGGAACCTCATCGGAAGGCTAAGGGCGACGACTTCACGGCTTGAATTTCCGTAACCGTAGACGCCTAGTCCTGAGCTAAGGATGACATGGACATCGGAATCAATGGGGGTGACATCGTAACCAACCAAGGTTTCGAAGGTACCCATCGAGTAGTCCTGGTTGGAGAAATATGCGATATTTCCTCCCAGAGCTACACCGGTATTGTGCCCTACAGCCATGAAGTGTAGACCGGGGGCGACCATGAAGAGCTCTTGCTCTCCGTCGTAAGCCATGTGGAACTGTACTCCGGGTACCCACACATGGTTTTCCTTGAACGGATTATTCTGTGCCCGCGCTTCCGAAGAAGCAATGAAACACAGGAATAGGACCAAGAGTGTTAGAGTTTTACGGAACATGGGTTTGGGTCTCCTTTCTACCCTAGAGATCTGGCGACAGCCAATCAGGATTGATAGCTATCGGCAAATCATAAAGTAGTGAGGAGCTAGTACTCCTTCCGCAGTGGGCGAAAGGAGTACTAGCTAGTGGGTAAGCAAAGGTTTACGTTACTACATCAGCCGTCCGAGGGGGGCGGCAGATCAGCACCAAGCATGACCGACGGAAGCTCCGCCTCTGCACCATCTGGTGGGGGCGGCTGATCCTTACGTGGCTTCTTGGCCTTGATCGGCTCGGCTGCCCCTGCAGGTGGGAACGGAGGCATGTGTGCCGCAACGGGTGCCACAGCAGCTTCCGCAACGGGTGCCGCAACGGGTGTCACAGCAGCTTCCGCAACGGGTGCCACAGCAGCTTCCGCAACGGGTTCCACAGCAGCTTCCGCAACAGTTGCGACAACGGGTGGTTGTGGAATCCCAGGGTCATGGTAGGCTAACTGGGCCTTGTTATAGGCATCCTCCTGCGCCTTGCGCTTCTTTTCGATCTTCGCCTTGCGCTTCTTGTCGAGCTTCTCCTTGGTTCCGGAGAACCATCCGAATAACCATCCGAAGAACCAAAGGATGGGCAGGAGCAGCATCGCTCCGAGCTCCGCTACGATGACCTTGAGCCAGAAGCTCAAGTCGCCGAACATGCCGTCCACATCGTCCTTGGCGCTAACGAACTCTTTGGAGGCAGCGATGGCACATGGGTTCACGCAGCTACCAGAGGGCTTGCAGTCATCGGGCTTGCAGTCATCGGGCTTGCAGACGCCTTCGGCATCGCGACTCTCTCCATCCTCGCATTTGGCGGCACAGTTGCCACCATCCGCAGGGTTGGGCTCGAAGTTGGGCATGCATTCGCATGCGTTACCGGCGGCGTTAGCCACCTGATGCTTCTCAGCATCGCACACGAGCTTCTCGCCATCTGGCCTGGGCGGGCAGGTGCCTTTCGGCATCGTCTTGCCATTCCAGCACTTTTCCGTCGCAGGCGGCGTGTCAGGCTTGGGCGGGCAGGTGCCTTTCGGCATCACCGTGTTGTTCCAGCACTTTTCCGTCGCAGGCGGCGTGTCAGGCCTGGGCGGGCAGGTGCCTTTCGGCATCGTCTTGCCGTTCCAGCAGAGCTCCATGGGCTGCACGTCTGTCGTGCAGTTCTCCAAGCAGTTTTCGATGGCCGTGTCGCCACTGAGC
>SDBT01000952.1_pt1 | contig 48758 bp, 51 predicted proteins | sample 2277101 | NCBI WGS metagenome assembly SDBT01 (sample SAMN10404973, study PRJNA504765) | marine sediment metagenome | isolation source: marine sediment core GS10_PC15, 103 cmbsf | place: Arctic Ocean: Southern Knipovich Ridge | collected 2010 | reverse complement strand
TTATATGTATACGTTTTTTGTGCTGGCACCAACGCACTGTCAACAGTAGACATATCAGGTATTCTCGTCGATGGTAAATGGCATAGACTAACTTTTCAATTTAACGATGCCGGAGATCGCAAGATTTATATATGGCTAGATAGCGAGGCTGTCGCGTCATATGAAACTCAAAATGCTGGCATCGGTGCGATTACATCAGATGTTGGTGAAGACTTGCATCTAGGGAGCCGACCTAGTGGAATACGCACCTTCGACGGCGCAATTGGCTGGCTGGACATCAGCAAAGTCCTTCGCTACACCAACGGAGTATCATTCAAAGACGACCGTCGCCCTCCCACCATTGACATCAACACCGTACTCCAATTCCTCATGGAAGAAGGTAGTGGGAATACTTTAGATAACGCTGAAGGCACTGCTGCACTGGACGCCACACTAAGTAATGGAGTATGGGAGCCACAGTGGGACATCGAAGGTACGCCGCTGATTCCGAGTAGTGTAGAGTACAACGGCGCAGATACAAGCCTTAATTGTGGTTCTGATGCAGGCTTAGATGATTTGGCTGTCGGGGCTGCATTTGAAATAGATATTTGGTTCAGGGCAGACGGATGGGGTGAAATCGGATATGGGTGTCTACTGAATAAGTCTGATGATTGGATGTCAGTTGGTTGGGGTCTATTTTTATACAATAGCGCAGGCATTGAATTTAGTGTTTACACAGATGATGCTCATATGCGCAGTATCACTACCAATGGCGCAGCGGCATCTCTGGCCGACAGTAAGTGGCATCATATCAAGGCGACTTACAATGACGCGGGAGACCGCAAAGGGTATGTTTGGATTGATGGTATAGAGTGTTCTTACAATATTACTCAAACTGCGGCGGTGGGTAACGCTGGGGTCGATGCTGGAGAAGACTTCATAATCGGTAATAGAAAAGATGGCTCTAAGTGCTTTGATGGTGCAATCGGCAGAGCAAGGGTTGATGACGCTATCGCTACCACAGCAGATTTTCTGCCTCCCGCTCGACTTAATTCCCCTGTTATTGGTGGAGCGGTCGCACAGTGGAATATGACCGAGGGGGCTGGTGCTACAGTAGATAACGCCGAAGGGACCGCTGCCAGAGATGGCACGCTATCGAATCACATCTGGAGAAACACTGTAGACATGGCAGTCGATGATCCGGGTGAGCGTATCTACAACTGGGGCTACATACTTGGTGGCCGTACAGATGATCTGCGTGATGAAGACAACTTTGGTCTTTTAGATGAAAGCGATAGCAGTATTTTGGAGGGATAACTCATGAGTAAAATCACTGAATACGAGGAATTGACTGTACCTATTGCTACCGACATGCTGGTAATCGTGGACGATCCTGGCGGTACGCCTATCACTAAAAAGGTTGAGGTTGGCAACCTCCTGTCTGGCGCAGCATTTAGAAGTTACACCGGTAGTACACAAGGTCTGGGGGCTAGCCCGGATGTATTTGTGGCTGGTTTTTATAAGTGGGCCGTAGCAGATGTCACTCTAGATCAAGGCTCTCTTACTCAGGTTTTTGGTACAGCTACCGTTAGTTATGCTGCCCATGCATTTATGGTGGCTGGTGGCGTTGGCATCGTAGATACCGGAGTGGTTGGCCTGCGGGTGAACGGGGTATCTATTGATGATGCGGGGACCAGAACACCTGGAGATACTGAGGTATTATCAGCGGATATTACTACGCTGGCTGCAAATCAGTATCTTGAAACAGCTATGAAGTGGTTGGGAACTGTTACGTATGAATTATATGTTGTTTCAGGCACTCCGACTGCATATACTCTTGACTTTAACTACGGACTTGCTAAATATGATGATTGGGGAAACCGCGACTTTACTATCACAGATATTGAAGCTGTTGGGTTTGCGGGGGCTAATGATGTAAATTTCGATATTAAGCTCTTGCATCACAGAACTACAAACTGGGTGTATGATGCGGCTGCTTTTACTCCCATCGCTGCGGCCAATACTATAGCTTCCTTGGTTGGTGACCATGTAACTGATGACCAGCTAGGGACTTCAGAGCATTTTGCCTGGAGAAGAGTAGGGCTAAGTGAGGCTATCAATGGTGATGGCGTGGAAGGATTTCTGATCCTGATATCTTCGACGGCCAATAATGCAGTGGAATATCTCAATATCCATATTGGAGCGAATGTATAATGTCTGTCGGGATGAAGCAAACAAAAACAGGACTGGCGGCAGGGTCCAATTTTGTCCTGCGAGTCCCAATATCTGTAGATATGTCGAGTCGGGCGCAAGCTAGGGTTTTCGTGCGTGACATTACGAATAACGCTATGATTACTTGGCTAGATTCACCCAAATTCTATGGTACTCATGATGGGGCGGGGAACTCTGCTACCCTGATAGACTCTACCAATAAGTTGATTTTGCCTAATGTAGTTGGTTGGAAATTGTATAACATTACGGATGGTTCTAGCACTATCGTCACCGCCTATGTCTGGAACGGAACGAATACGACGATTACCGGAGTTCTGGCGGATGGTACAGATAATGATTGGGATGATGGTGATGTGTACCGACTTGTACCTCCACGGGGCTACGATCATGCCCCTTGGGTAGAGACATTCACACTGGAACTACCAACAATAGCCAGGAACGGAGTGGCGGCAGATTGCGTGGCTGTTGAATGGGGAATTATCAATCTATCCGATGGTGAATTACAAGTACATCAGTGTGAGGTATACAGTAATCTTATCGACAATCCGAGCATGGAGACAGGCGCAGGAAATCCGTGGGTTCCGGATGCATGGGCAACTACTAATTTGGATGCGGGTGACAGTGCTGCCGAAGCAGGAATGGTTCATAGTGGTTCGGGTTCGATTTTATTCAATGTCGGGGCGAGCGCAGAAGGTATAACTCAAGATGATATATTTGCACCCGCAGACGGGTTCTTTGCTTTAGGCGGATGGGGCTTTACTGACGGAGGCACACTTAATCTAGGGCTTAGCAACGATGACGACGGAGAACGGCAAGACGGCAATGCTGTGGGGCTTGCAAGTGGTTATCCTCTAACATCTGGCGCGGCATGGAATCATGGGAGTGGTGTATTTAGAACGATAACCGCTGTAGGCGATACTTACCTCCGTGCTGCTGGTGGTGCAACCGACGTTCGCTACGCCGATGACATCTACGCCTTCCTCTGCGACCCCGTTGCTCTCACCGCCACCCCCGCCAACGAAGCCAACTCACTGGAGAACACCGATGAGCTGCGAGTGGATGGCGACGACTACAGCATCCAGCTATCAGGAGTATACCTAACCGCATCTCAAGGCTGGGCACGGGTAGCCATTCGACCTCGCCATAACGCTGCAGACTTGATGAAGTTCAGCGCTTATGATCCCACCTGGTTACTTGCATGGGGTGATGCCGGTAACTTTATCCAAGTACTCGCTATCGCAGCTAACACCATTCAGCTACATGGGGTAATAGCTGCTGGCGCTCCGATAACTTCCAACTGGGATTGTACTGGATTGATTGTTGCTGACACCCCCTACATAGTCGAAATCCGATACTACCCCGGTACCATAGAATTGATAATTGATAACATTGTTGTAACCACCATCCCCATGCCAGCTGACTTCACAACCGCTCCGGATAGAGTGTACTGGCTAAGTGAGGGTGGCGTAGATCAAGCTGATGCTACGGCATCGGCTCCATAGGAGGAAACATGGCTATTGGAGATTTCTACATGGATATACCGAATTTCCCAGAGGTGTACCCTAACAAGGAACAGAAATGGGATAACGTGACTCTCTACCAGCAGACAGAAGCTAACCCTGTCGTCTATAAACCAGTCGATGGCTTAATGCACAGGTCCTTTGTGCTCTCGGCTGAAGCCGTTACCACTATCGCTACCAATCCAGCCCTCACTGAGACTCAAAAGCGTGCTGCTGTTCTCGAATTGGTAGCGGATAAGATCCGGGCCACAGGCATCGTAGAAAGCTGGATTGCCAGTCAGGCCTTTCTATCTATCCTACCCAACGACGAATGGCCTATTGGCGGCTACGAAAAGCTCCTGGTCAGCCTGGATTAGCTACCCGGGGTTGACATAAACCCCACCAAACTGTATAATAATCATAGCGAGATAACCTATGCCTTGGCGAATAGATCAACGCAATGGAGAGTTCTGTGTAATAAAGAAGACAGACAACTCTGTAGAGAAATGCCATAGCACTCGCCAGCAAGCATTAGCTCATCTAAAGGCGTTATACGCCAGCGAGAGTAAAAACATGAATATCAAGGATGAAGTAATAAAATTCATAGCCAAAGAAGTAACAGATGGATGGAAGAAGAATCCCGTCGTAGAGGAAAGTACTCCCGACCTCGGTTTCTCTGTCTTTAAGAACGCCTCCGGGGACTGGCGCTGGCAAGGCGTCTACTCCGACGACGTTCTCGATAAAGACGAGGACATTCTCACCAGAGAAGCCCATGACTTCTTCCTTAAATCCATCGAGCTTGATATCTGGCCCATGCCTGAACTGTGGCCGTTCCATGTGAACTTCCCGGTCGGGCAGGCTGACGATATAGCCTTAGTCAAAGGTGACGATGGCCACAATTACATGACGGTAACGGGTCACAGCTACTCCGAACACAGCTATATGTTCGAGAAGTGGTCTCAATGGCCTGTCGACACCGCGGGACCCCTGGGCATGTCACACGGCATGCCGAATGTGTTCATAACTCGCGATGCGTCGGATCCAGGTAAGATCATAAGGTATCTGACGAAAGAACTTTCTGTCTTGCCGCTTTCCCGAGCAGCCAATGACAGAACCAGTTTCATAGTGGAGGAAAACATGAAGAAACTCAATGAGAGTCAACTTGAGTTTCTGAAGAACAGCGGGATGGAAGACGAAAAGATCGAGGAACTTCAGAAAATGTTCGAGCCAGAGGAAGATTCTCTTGAAAAAGAGGATGAGGCCGAGGTTAAGACTGACACTGAAGAGAAATCCGATATTCCCGCTCAGGAAGACGAGGAGAAGTCTAATGACCCTGAGTCAACATTCTCTCCTCAAGACATTCAGAAACTCTTTGTGACTGTGGCCGAGGGACTCGGTGAGGTCACCACGCAGATCGGTGGAATCGCGAAGTCCCAGCAAGACGTAGCAAAGCGTCTGGAGGTCCTTGAGCGAAATGATGAGGATCGTATCGCCCAGAAGGCTTCCGAGACACCCGCTGCTTCACTTGAGGAAATGCTCAAAACGGCGGTGGTGGGTGGCGAGAAAGCCAAGGTTGATGGTCGAACCTCTTTAGCCAAGGATGCTCCAAAGGAGACTCCTGCTCCGGATACCGCACCATTGCCCGGAGTGGCTGGAATGATTCCCCTCCTAAGCACCCTCCAAAAGGATGGTGACTGGAGAGAAGTCTTCCAGAAGGATAACGGAGGGGCAGCTAATGAGTAATGACAAGTATCTAAAAGCAATAGCAGAATCACTGCAGACACAAACTGAATTGCTGAAGGCCATGAGTGGCAACGGCAACGGCACTACCAAGGCCGCAGCCACGACACACACCGCCATCCGTCTGCATGGCATGGGAGGCATTTTCAGCACCCTGGGATTGGAGCGGGACGTTATCACAGCACATGTCCGTCCTCACGGATTGTCAGCCCAGCTTCCATGGCTCCCGAGCAACTCGGAGGACCCCAGGTTCCCAAGTATCACCGGATTTACTGATGTCACTGGCTCTCAGCCAGCTACCCCCTGTGAAGACGCACCATATGCCTTCATGAAGGGTTGCGAGCTGACGGCAGCCTTTGGCACCAAGCGTTTTGACACCAACACGATCGACATTGAGGAAACATTACTCAGGATCAATCGTGGGGACATGACCGATCTACGCCTGCAGGGCTCGCTCTTAAGTGACGAGCTGGGCGGGTTCACCATGGACGGGATGAACGAAGCGGATGTTCTCAACCTCGTCACCATGGCAGAGATGATCACGGTTGGTGTATCCATGGAACGAGCTCTCAGCTACGACTTGTGGAATGGCACGGTAGCCGGTGGCACTTTCCCTGGCCTTGACGCTCAGATCGCTACTGGACAGATCGATGCCTCTCTTGGCACCGCCTGTCCCGCTCTCGATTCCGACGTCAAGAACTTCAACTGGAAAGAGGTTTGTGGTACAGACCTCGATATCGTGGAGTATGTCTCCATGTTGCACTGGTACCTGCAGTACAACGCAGAGACTATGAAGCTTGACCCCGTGCAGTGGGTGATTGCAGTTACTCCTAATCTCTGGTACGAACTCTCGGCTTGTTGGCCGTGCCGTTACATGAGCGATCGCTGCACTGACAACGCCAACACCAACATCGTGAATGTGAACGATGGCACCGGCGTCAACATGAGAGACCGGATTAGAGAAGAGATGTTCCTCCCGGTTAACGGAGTGAATATCCCAGTGGTCGTTGATTCTGGGATCTATGAATACTGCGGCGACCCAAGCAAGCCTTGCTGGAATAGCAATCTCTCCAGTGGCGAGTTCGCGTCAGCCCTGTACATGGTCCCCATGAGTGTCCTGGGTAACTTCAGGACCTGCTACATGGAGAATCTTGATTACCGGAAAGCCTCACTGGAAACGAGTTTGCTGAAGGGTCTGCAGAGATTCTTCTGGACAGACTCGGGCAGGTACAGTTGGGGTATCGAGGACCAGAAGGGGTGGTGTTTCAAGCTGGCTGCGAGGACACGGCAGCGGGTAGTGCTGAGGACGCCACATCTGGCTGGGAAGATTCAAAGGATAAAATATACACCGCTGCAACATCTTAGAAGTCCGTTTGCAGATTCACCGTATTGGTCAGACGGAGGAGTTAGTCTTCGTGAACATACTCCCGGTCTAGCCGTGTGGGATGCAGGAAGGATTGACAGATAAGTTTCTAGCGGTTACGCAACAACTAAAGGGAGCGGGGAAACTCGCTCCTTTTTTATTTGACTTTTTAGAGCGGTTGTGCTATAATAAAGTACGGGTTTATTGACAATACATAGGAGGAGATTTCAATGAAAAAGAAGATGAGTACCGAGGATTATGTCGAGAGGGTAACTGTTGTGCATGAAGACAAGTATGACTACTCCAATGTAGTCTACACAGGGCTTATGGGTAAGATAGAAGTCGCCTGCCCCAAGCATGGACCGTTCACGATCAGGGCTTCAGATCATCTTTATGCCAAAGGGCGACGAGGAGGATGTCCCATATGCGTGTGGGGAGGGACTCCAGAAGAAAGGTTTTTCGCCAAGGTTAATAAAAACGGTCAGCAAGTGGAATACATGAATGATCCATGCTGGGAATGGACCGCGTTTATTGACAAGACTGGCTATGGCAAGTTTGGCACGCACGACATCGTAGGCCTGGCCCACGTTTTCTCCTACGAGCTAGTTCACGGTCCCATTGAGAGGATGGAGGATGGCAGGCGTAGATTCTGGGTGTTACACATGTGCGATAACCGCAAATGTGTAAATCCCAGTCATCTCTTCTTGGGAAACGATAAGGATAATATGCAAGATGCAGCTAAGAAGGGCCGGCTACCGTGCAAGTTAAATCCTATGAAAGTGAAAGCCATAAGAGGCCTGTATGATACAGGGGCTTACACTCAAGAAGGCCTATCGGAAATGTTTGGAGTCTGTCAGAGGACTATCTGTCAAGTAGTTACCGGGCTCACCTGGCAACACGTAGAGGAGTAACACCAGACATTCCGGGGAGACGAGAACGAGCCACCCCAAATACTGATGGCCCTATCTCTTGATGCTCCGTACCCTTACTATACCACATTCCTATTCGAAAGTCAAGAGATCGACCTTAAAGAATAGCTGAATTCCTTGATAAGTAGAAGTGAATGTGTTATAGTAACTATGCCCGATAGAACGGGAGAGGCCACTGGAGAACACTCTGGTGGTCTGTCTCTGTCTCCGGACTATCTTGTGCAACAGGTGAGATTCGAACTCACACCGGGGGTTACCTGAACGATTTTACAGACCGCCGCAGCTAACCGTATCTGCCTCTGTTGCTTAGAATTTACCTAGCGTTCACTTCTTTCCAAACTTTTGGTATATAGCTTTTGTATTATATACCAAAAGTTTGTCAGTCCTTACTACTCTGGGTCCATATGACTTGTTATATCAGCGACCAATGTAGCCCCGGCAATTCGCTCTTGGAGAGTAATGAAGGCTGGATCATCCTGCAAATTCAGTATAGCGCCATCTGCCTTTGCTTTTGTATAGCCAGCAGTTCTGAGTTCTACGACAAGCTCTATGCTTGATAAAAAAATCTTATCACCTCGTAATGATAGTTGAGAGCTGGCCTTTTCGGCCTCAGTTGGAAATCGTACTGATAATCCTTCAGACATGTCGCCTCCTTATTTCAGGTAAATATTGAACGTCTCTCTGTACGTCGCATTTATCTCTCTACTCATCCTCTTTGCTCCTCGGCTTGCCTTCTGGGTATCCCACTACTCTGTTTTTCACCTGTGGTAGATCTAGTACGTCGGCATCTATTAGGTACGGGGCTCGTTTCCCCTTACCCATTCTACCTACGATCGGCAGCCTTCTTCCCGTGTGTCGGCAGAATCGGCAGCCATTTCCATAGATGAATTCCACTACCCTTTCTGTTCCCTTACTCCATTGCTTTACCTCTCCGCAATGCCGGCATGGTTCATTTATCAGCTGATTGATCCGATAGATACTAATCCCGAGAGCCTTGGCAGCTTCCCGAGTACGTATGATTCTGCCCATCTCTTTTCTCCTTTGGGTTACCTGTTGACATATTCTTACTGTTGTGGTATAATTCTACTAAGGTTCAGGTTTAATAGTATTATACCATAGGAGGGTTTTTATGTCAATTTCACACGAGTTTTCAGGAGACCTACATGCGAGTCTTAGTCACAACCTGTGACCACTATCACTCCGTCCTCAAAATCTTCATTCATCAATTCCTCCGCCACTGGGGCCAGGACCAAGAGGTCCTCATTCTGGGCTTCGCTCGACCCAACTACGATCTCCCCGAGAGCTTCTCTTTCAAATCCCTCGGGCAAGGAGAGGAGTATCCTCCCCACAGATGGACCGATGCTCTGGCCAAGGCCTTATCCTCAGTACAGGATGAGGTTTTTGTTCTCATGTTGGATGATTACATCTTAACCAGGCCCGTCAATCGGGCTGCTATTCTCATCCTTTATGACTACATGATGCAGTTCAGGGACGTAATCAAGATTGACCTCGGCGAGGACAGACTCTACGCCCAGGGAGCGGATCTAATATATAACCACGTAGGCTATATAGACCTTATCAAAAGCATGCCTGGCTCTCCCTATCATATGAGTCTTTGGCCTGGAATGTGGAATCGGATGAACATGATGACGATATTAGAGCCTGGAGAGTCGGCGCAGGACTTGGAGATGCGAGGTACAACTCGTCTCAGCCATATGCAAGAGTTGAGAGTGCTGGGAACCAGGCAAGCGCCAGTGAGGATCGCTAACGTGGTGCGGAGTAACCCGCAGGATATCAATTTGAATAGCCTGAGTGAAACCGATCAGTATGATTTACGGGCGAAGGGAGTGGTCAGCGATGGCTAAGAGATACATTGGAGTTGGGACGTGGGAGAGTACGACAGAAATTGAGGATCAGATTGCAGAGGTGCTGAAGTCAGGACGTATCTCCTATGGGCCTAAAAGCAAGGAGTTTGAGCGGGAGATTGCTAATCTGCATGGGAATAGGTTCGGGGTGCTGAGCAATAGCGGGACCTCGAGCTTGCTGGTGGCCCTGCAGGCGCTGAAGGAGATACACGGATGGCCAGATGGGAGCAAGGTAGCGGTACCCGCATCTACTTTCGTGGCGACTATCAATGTGGTGTTGCAGAATAAGATGGTCCCAGTATTGGTTGATGTGGAGAAGGATTATTATGCTATGTCAGTTAACAGTGTGTTTACTACCGCTACGAAGCAAGGACCTTTTGAGGTCGTTATGCCTGTTAACCCTTTTGGTCAACCAGCTGATCTCGAGCAAATACGGACTCACTTCAAATATGGCTCTAAGTTGGTTACTGATAGTTGTGAATGCCTTCATGCTCGCCATCTTGATAAACCCATCGGGGAGTACGCTGCTATCACCTGTTTCTCCTTCTACATAGCTCATATTCTTACTACTGGTGTTGGTGGTATGGCAATCACTGATGATGAACGCTACGCTGTTAAGATGCGTTCCCTTGTCAATCATGGTCGTGACAACATCTATATCACCATGGATGACACTAATTCTAACCGTCTACGGGAGGTCATTGGCAAACGTTTCGAATTCGACTCTGTGGGCCATTCCTTTAGAATCACGGAACTAGAATCAGCGATAGGTTTAGCTCAGCTTGAAAGTCTTCCTTTTATAGTAGCTACCCGACGAGATTATGCTGTGAAGTTGAGGATGGCCCTACAGGAAATAGCTGGGGATCGTCTCTCCTTCCTCAAAAGCCGAGCTAATACCACCAATTCCTGGATGATGTTCCCCGTCATTGTAGAAAGTGACAAGTTCACCAAGGGGGATCTTACTGAATTCTTGGAAAAGAAGGGCATTGAGACTCGAGACGCTCTCCCCATTATCTTCCAACCCGTTTACAAGGGCATGTGGGACCCCTATGACTTCCCTGTAGCCAAGAAACTCTGGGACAGAGGGTTCTACATAGGCTGTCACCAGGGGCTGAACGATGATGATCTTGCGTACACAGTGGACACATTTAAGGAGTTCCTGAATGGATAGCAGCGTTGGCGGGATGCACAAAATAGAGAGGCGTGCGGGAAGTACCGTAAGGGCCACATCTAATTATGTCAATGAGCTCAGAGAGGATGGCAAGGTAAAGGAGGTATTGCGTCAGGAATTGGATGATGTAGTATACTTGCTGCTAAGGATGATGAGGGATTATGATATTGAGTTCCCGGTACGGATAACTGTTGAGACGGAGCCAGTTCCTTATTTAGGCTATCAGCTTGTAGGCAAGATGGAGTTAGGAGCGGATCTGTGATAATAATAATTGCCGTTAAGGAGTTTCTGAATGGATGATCCTGATCGCTTTACTTGGAAGTTCCGCCAGAAGTACATTAGGAGCCATATCGATACCCCGGGAGGTCTATCCTGCTTTCTCACTTGGCCCGTGGCTACCGAGGCTTTATACTTTATGAATTGGCAAGTAGCCGACAGGCAGCTGGAGATCCTTAGTCAATCTCCCCTGTTTCCTAGTTATGATCGGGCTATGAGACCTTTCCATGCAGGAGGGGCAGTTAGAGAGCAGGGCAGGAAGTATGATCCTCATCTTGTTCTCCAGGCCTATCATCTAGATCGAGTTCTAAGATCTGGATTGGTACTCTATGATGTTAAGTCTGTGTATGAGTTTGGGCCAGGGTTTGGCGGAATGACTTTGGTCTTAAATCGAATGGGGTTTAGGGGCAATTATATTATGCAGGACCTTCCTGAGCTGAATAGGCTGCAAAGCTATTTTCTGCAACAAGAGCGGGTGAGTAATGGCTATCCTGTCTCGCATATAGTAGATGGTCATTATTCTCTATTCATTGCTAATTGCTCTCTTGATGAAGTCAGCGAAGTAGATAGACTAGAGTGTTGGGACGCTATTGACGCTGACTATTATGAAATATGCTATCATCAATCTTGGGATGAAGTGGATATGAACGAAGTAATGGCTGACCTGGCGGAGATGAAGCCTGACGTTGACTGGGAACAACATGAGGATGAAATATATTCTCCGCAGGCGTATATGATAGGGAGGAGAAGGTGATATGAGGAGTGAGTGGTTGAATGGAGAGGGGCAAGGAGCCTTTAGTGGCAACCGGATGGGTCGATTTTATTTCTGCGAGTGTGAACATTGTGGAAGCTGGACAGGATTATCAGAATGTCCATCGTGTGGTGCGCCAGTGCTAGATAATGAAGTTGCCCATCCCGGTGTACCTGAGTTTGATTTTTATTGCTCTACTAGCCAGTTTGATCAGGCTATACACCCGTACCATAACAAGGGGGGCATTGGTCTACGCGGTGGTAGAAAAAAGGAAGTAGTGGTGATATCAACAGATGCGGCTCGGATGATATTTGATAGGGCAGGCTAAATGTAACAGGGAGATGGAAATGAACTATCTGGTCACTATGGCTACCCACGGAGAGGATGGAACTGAGGATAGAACATCCACTCTCGACTGCCTCAAGCACCAATGCAGAGACTTTGGCGTTGAGGTCGATGATCGCTTCATTTGGGACTGGCATAGATTCAAGACCACTCATCTCTTTCAAGCCCACCGGCACCTTATGAGTATGAAGCATAGCCTTGGCCACTGGATGTGGAAACCCTACATTATTCTTGACGCTCTTCATCAACTGCAACCCAATGATGTAGTATGTTACATGGACTCTGACTTGAGCTTTAACAAGAGCCCGGCGGCGTACATTGAGCAGGCCAGAAAGCACCATATAAAACTTATGGGTATACCATATAAGAACAGCGACTTTACTGACGGTGTATGTTTCGCTGAGATGAACATGGATACAGAGAGATATCGTATAGCTAATCAAGTTTGGGCGGCGTTTCTCTTCGTCTCTGTTTGCTCTTTCTCTATGCGATTCATAACTGATTGGTTAGCTTACTGCACTAACGAGAGAATGCAGCACATAGAGGGCAACATAATGCATCGCTGGGACCAGAGCATCTTAACCAATTTGGCTATCTATGAGAAAGTAGATCATACTGACACGTTCGACATAGGAATATTCGCGCATCCGTCCGTTCCAGCTCACAGCTTGAAAGGATGCTAAAATGACCAGAGGGTTGCTGTATAGTGCTTATGGCGAAGGAAGTGTTTATGAAGCTAGTGTCTCAGCCAAGCAAGCTAAGTCCGTTATGCCGGATATTCATATTACCGCCTATGCTCAAATGTATGAGGAAGTCACCAGCGTCGATGATGTGATTCCGATATCTCAAATGGAATTGCATGGTAGGGTGTTGCCGGGATACCCAGACCAAGGTATGTTCTGGAAAGTAAAAAATGCGGGCCGTGGTCCATATAACTATACTATCTTTCTGGATACAGATACTTACATCATTAGGCCTATTTGGGAGATATTCGAACTACTGGAATCCGGAAAGTATCACCTGGCTGCTGTACCTGATATCGCTAGATTCGCACATGGTGTCCCCGAAGGCTTTCCTTCTCTTAATACAGGATTTATAGCTTATGATGATAGCGAGGAAACCAAGGAGTTTTTTGCTCTCTGGTGGGAATATGAACAAGCGCAAACCGATCCTTGGGCCGATCAGCTTACATTTCAGAAAGCCCTGTATGATAGCGGGCTGAAATTCATATCTTTGCCAGGGGAATATAATCTACGTTTCATTTTCCCTGTTCAACTGTGGGGTCCAGTATCTATGCTTCATGGTCGCCCCATAGAGTCTTTTGAGGGTGTTGCGACTATGGTAAATGCTTGCACAACCGAGCCGCAGTTGTGGATACCGAGTAGCAAAAATGGCCCGGGAAGAATCGCTTGTAGGTATAACTTGGGTGACATATGGACACCTTGATATGAAGAGGGAGATAGCAAAGTGACTGTGAAACTTCGATGTGGCGACTTTCTTCAATCTCCGATTCGTCAGCTTCTGAACTTGTTTCCTGAAGACGAAAAGCACGTTATGGGTATACTGGATGACCTGCACATCAGGGTAAGAGAATTGCCGGGCTACACTCCTTTGTCTCATACGTTCGTACTATACTTAATAGCTATGCAGTACAATCAGAGAGGGATGAACATCTTGGAGGTGGGAACGCATCGCGGGAAAATGGCTTATCTTCTTGCCACCGCTGCGTCCGAGGCTAGTGTGACGTCACTTGAAATAGATAAGAAGAATTGGTTGTTCGCCAAAGGAATACATGAAACAGGGATGATATATTCGGAGCCTAAGGTCGCTCCCGTTGATACCACCCTGTTGCTCTGTGATTCGGCTGAATATCTAGCATCTTACAATGGACCTCAATTTGATATGATATTCATAGACGGAGATCATGGAGACGGAGTTCTTATTGACGTTGGGTGGTGGAATCATCTTAACGTGGGCGGATGTATATTGTTTCACGATTACATTTGTTTGTATCCGAAAGTAGAGGAGGCTGTCGGCAGAATAGAGATATTGTTGGACAGAGCGCCTGATATTAAGTTTCTGCCTGATGGTGGGCTAGTTGGTTTTTACAAAGAGCCAGGAGACGGGAAATTATGATCACAGTAGTGGCTATGGTTCATCAACGTCACGATAGTCGCATCGAGCGTTTCATTCGTTCTTTACAGTGTCAATCAACACCGCCTTTTGAGGTTATTATTGTTGACACCTCGCCCGGTGAAGAAGATCAGTTTGCCTCTAAGCAAATGTGTCGGGCTGTCACTCATATCTCTGTGCCAACTGCTAAAATTGATAAGTCTCTTGCTTTGAACATTGGTCTCCGTGCCGCAATATCCCAATACACTATGTTCACCGATATTGATATCCTCTTTCACCCTGAGTTTATTTATACATTGGAGGGAATGTTCAAGGCGGTTCCGGAGGCTTTTGTTCAGGCAATTACAGGTTACCTTCCATCAGCGTGTGCTACAGAGGATTGGGATGAGATGGTAATGTTGATGAAACGATATGATAAGGAGATTAGTCATCGTCTATCACCGGGAGCTTGTCAGGCTGCACGAACTCAATCTTTCCTTGACATTCATGGCTATGATGAGAGGTTCTCACATTTAGGAGGTATGGATGATGACTTGATGGTCAGGATAAGGAAAGCTGGGTTAGAAAATCTTTGGATAGACAACTTGATGACCGTGCATCAATGGCATGAAAAGTCTGCTTTCTCAGGAATGGATAGTCATTTATTTGATGCTGATCCACCCTTGGTAGCCAACGGAGAGGGATGGGGAACATGGTAACTACATACGAACAAGAGCAATCACGGCTGGAGGCATTGATAGCAAATACTCCGGAGTTATTTAAGCGGGACGGAGATCTCCTCTACATTGGTGGATCTCCGGGAAAGGTGCAGCTCCTCGGTCATCTTCAGCAATACAATATCACCATCCTGGAGATTGATGCAAAGAATGCTGCAGGGCTGAACTTTCCGACAGTGGTAGGGGATGTCCGTAGCGCTTATAATCTTTTCTCACCTAAACAGTTTGAAGTAATCATCTGGTGGCATGGTCCGGAGCACGTTTACCATCATGAGATTGAGGGCTTGCTGTTCGATCTAGCCAATAAGTGCAAGTCGCTCATTATCCTCGGGGCTCCATATGGGTATTACCCACAAGGCGTAGTCGATGGCAATATCCACGAGCGTCACCTCTGTCACCTTATGCCCGAAGACTTCAAGAAGTGGGGATATAGATCAGCAACGGTTGGTGAGCCGGAATCGGGCCCAGAGGGGTGTATCGTCGCATGGAGGAAGTTTGGATAGAGGACTAGAATTTTGCTTGTTGGATCTCACTCATAAATGCAATCTCAACTGTGATTTTTGCGGTAAGCTTGTCTGGGATTCAGATTACGAAATGACTATGGGACAGGTTGAGGATTTCTGCCGATTATGCAGTGACTTGCCAGCCAGGAATATTAGGATTAGTGGGGGAGAGCCGCTCGTCCATCCTTATGTGGATGAGGTTGTCGATATGGTTTTCGCTATGGGACGTCCTATTGAGTTTGCTACTAACGGCACGCTTCTTCATTTGCATGAGGGTATCATTGATAAGTGTTGGAAGATACATATCACTCCATATCCCGGAGTCAATGATGAAGCAGTAGCTAAGTATGGGAATCTGCCCAATATGAACCTTGTCACGATCAAAACTTGGCTTGATCCCTTTCTGGATCCCAATTACTACCCTGGACAAACTCAAAAGGTTTACGACAACTGTTGCCATGTTCAAGTTAACATTCATGGCGACTCAGCCTACCCCTGTTGCCAGGCTGAAACGCTAGAGAGGACATTAGGCTTGCCTCCGGTTCACGTCAAACTTAAAGAGGGTTGGATGGAGGAGTATGGGAAGCTGAGTGTGTTGCCGGCTTGTAAGCATTGCTTTGTTGCTGCTACGGAGGAATGGAAATGGAGATGAACGTAGAAACTCACTCCGGGATATATCCCCATCGATGGCTGGGAATACCCCGTGATGTAGGCAAGTCTGATCATTACTTTGCCTCTCGATCCTGTTTTGTCGACTACCGCGGTGAACTGAAAATCGATCCCACTGCGGAGTTCGGGTTCAATGTTTGCATTTTCACCGCCACTCATTATAGTAATTGGTTACTTGGCGGAAAAGTGGGGTATAGACACATAAAGGTTATCATCGGTCCTCGTGCTTGGATATGCAGTAATGCGGTTTTGTTTAACTGCACCATAGGTGAAGGAGCAATAGTGGGGCTGGGGGCGGTAGTGAGGAGCATGGATGTGGAGTCGTTTACCATGGTAGTAGGAAATCCCGCTAAGGTAATCAAGGTGTTTGAGGATGGGAAGTGGCAAGATGTTTGGAAGGAGCATTTAAGATGAGTGATAACAGAGAGTTGGTGGATAAGCTGTTTGATGACTGGCATATTCCAGAGATGACTGTGCGATGTCACCCCAATGAAATACCAAGGGAATGCCGGTTAGAGGAACTATGCCTGAAGATCTCGGGGCGACTGGAGCGCGAGATCAGGTACAGTCAATCTACGGAGGGCGCTCAGTTTATAGTTGATAGTGTAATGCATAGCACCCATCGCTTAATCCGTGATAAAGACCATGACATTGAGGAGCAGGTCTACTGGGATTGCGGGGTAGAGGGTATAGCTGATGAGCCCTACACTGGGTGGGTATTAAGGCAGGCAGTTAGGCCTGGGAAACATCAACTCATTGCTTTAGGGCAAAAGGTGAGGATATGGAGCGAGGAGTAGAGATTTGATCTGGTTAGTCTGTCAACACATAATCAATAACGACGAAGCAGAGAAGGAAACGGAAGAAGGCGATCAGGTCTATTGTCCGATCTGCAAGATACCTGTTACCGTACAGGCGCTTGTTAGCCTGGAGCCAGATTTTGACGTAAGTAGTTTCGAGGTCATATGGAACGAATCACCAATCGCCTTCATTACTACAGGCGGTGAGCAGGAGTACAAGAGTGATGCTAGTTGAGTACGTGAAAGAAATGCGTAGATGTCTGGAGGAGATAGAGGAACTACAGTCAGTAATAGAGTGGGTTGTTCTTCCTTGGAGCGTGGATACCGAGAATGAGGATGTATGAAACGAATCACCAACCACCTTCTGATCATCACTGCAGGCGGACAGCAAACCCGCTGGAACGGGCCCCATCCCAAGCAACTCGTTCCCATTATGGGGGAGCCTCTTATCCACCGCTTGTTTTCACAGTTCAGTCTCGGAGCCTCAGAAGTTATCGTTCTCTCTGACAACTCCGAGGTCTGTGCTGCTTGCCCGGGCCTATGCTGGTTTCCCGAAGACCCTACCATGTGTGATTGTGTAGCTGAAACCCTATGCAACACCAATCCTGTCTGGGAGAATCACGTAGTCATCGTCCATGGCGATGTTGTCTTCAGCAACAAACAGGCCAATCGTCTAATGCACTTCCCATATGATGTGGGGTTCTTCGGGTCTTGGATGGAGTTGTTCGCCCTGATATTTACGCCGGTGGAGAGAACCAATGTTCTATTGGATTTAGCGGCTGCGGCTAATGAGTGGAGGCGGGGGCTTGGGCAAGGGAAGTTGTGGAATGCTTATCAGGTGCATAACGGGATCCCGGTGGGGGAACATCAGATAGCTAATTCTCAAAGTTTTCAGAATGTCTGGGATTGGAGCCGAGACCTTGATTCCGTGGAAGATTATAATAAACTTCTTGATGATGTCCGGAGTGGGGAAATAGTAATTGATTAAGAGGAGTACAACTTGAAAGTTTTCATGGCCCCTCGGGCTAAGGACTTCGCTCCCAAGCACGAGAACGGTATACGGAGGGTTTGTGAGGCCTATGAGAAGTACCTTCCGCAATTCGGGGTGGAGTTTGTTACTAAGAAGGAAGATGCAGACCTACTAGTCGATCACGCCGGAATGCTAAAGGGGGAGGCTCATTGTGCAATGCTTCACGGGTTATATTGGTCTGCTGACATGGTCCACCCTCGCTGGGAGCTCAAGGCTAACCGTGACGTCATCCTTGCCCTCCGCTCAGCTCTACAAATCACCGTTCCTTCCAAGTGGGTAGCCCACAACATTGCCCGTGACGCACGAGTTTACCCTCATGTGGTAGGTCACGGTATCGACTACGAGAACTGGCAGACTGGTAATAATGCTGGCTACATATTATGGAACAAGAACAGGATCAGTGATGCTTGCGACCCTACGCCTTTAGAGCAGATGGCCACAAAGTTTCCTAATCTCAGCTTTGTCTCTACCTTCGCTCCTAACAACCCTGGCAATATCTATGAGGTTGGAGTTGTTCCCCATCAGGCTATGAAGGAGATGGTGGAGAACTGTGCTGTTTACCTGGCATCAGTAAAAGAAACTTTTGGACTGGGCATTCTCGAAGCCATGGCTGCCGGCAAACCCATCCTTGGCTATGCCTGGGGTGGGATATTAGACCTTGTCCAGCATGGTGTTAATGGCTATCTTGCCCAACCTGGCAATGAAGACGATCTCTTCGATGGCCTTGGTTATTGCCTGGACAACTACGATACCTTGGGTAAGAACTCTCGAGAGATGGCTAAACAGTACTCTTGGCTCAAAGCGTGTGAGAAAGTTTCTAATATCTACCGAATGACCCTGGAAAGTTTGCAAAGCCCGCCCACCGTATCGCTTGTCATCCCAGTTTTCGATTACGTTGACAAGGTTAGCGGTGCGATAGAAAGTGCTCTGAAGCAAACCCATGAAGTAGAAATAATAGTAGTTAACGATGGCTCTACAGATAACTCAGGTGAAGTCATCGACAGATACGCCAGTGAACACCCTAACGTAACCGCCATCCACCAGAAGAATAATGGCGTGGCCTCAGCGCGCAACACTGGCATCCAACACGCCTCAGGCAAATACATCTGCTGCCTGGACGCAGACGACGCTATCGCTCCCAGCTTCATTGAGAAATTAGTCCCAACTCTAGAGAATGATCGCTCCCTCGGCATAGCTTACACGGGCCTATACTACATCACCCCTGATGGCAAGCAGGGGAAGAGCAAGTGGCCTGGCGAGTTTGACTATAACGCTCAACTTAAAGCCTTTAATCAAGTTCCTACCTGCTGTCTATTCAGGAAAGAGATGTGGGAACGCCTCGGTGGTTACAAAGAAAGATGCCAGGTCCGGAATGGAGCCGGTTTTGAGGATGCCGACTTCTGGCTGAGAGCAGGGGCCTATGGTTATGGAGCTAAATTAGCTACTGCTGAACCCCTATTCATCTATTCCTATGGGAGCGGTAGGGTATCCAATATGAACAAGGCGGAGATGGAAGACTTCTACGCTCAAGAAGCAGGGTACATGAGGACGTGGTACCCATGGATTAAAGGCGATCAGCCTCTCTTCGCCTCCCTGGCGACACCAGAATCCTACTCCCACCCAGTAAGACAATACGATCAACCTGACGTATCAGTGGTCATACCAGTGGGGCCCGGGCACCTACAATCAGCCTGGCAGGCACTTGATTCCCTGGAGGCTCAGACCTATCGACGTTGGGAAGTAATAGTAGTCATCGACCACAGCCGGGACTGGGATGACGATGAAAAGGAGCTAATGGGTCGGACCCTCAAAGCCTACCCTTATGCCCATTTCTTACGAGTCAAGGATGGACCTAAAGGCGCTGGCTGCGCTCGAAACCTGGGAGCCAAGCACGCTAAGGCCCCCATGCTCCTCTTCCTGGACGCCGACGATTGGTTATACAGGGAATTTCTGGAGAAGACTCTGCAGGCCTGGTCAGCAACTGGACACGCAGTCTACACCGACTATACCGGCAAGGCTATAGTCAAAAACCCTAACGAATTAGCTGACAATCTTGTCAAGCAAATCAAGTATCATAACCCTGATACAGGGGAAACGATAATTGAATACAAGGCTGCTGACTACGATTGCTCGCGGGCCCTCCGGCAGCCCGACGATCCGCCCTGGATATGGAATAATATCACCACCTTATTCCCAACTGCCTGGCATGAGGAAGTAGGTGGTTTCGATGAATCTCTTCCCTCCTGGGAGGATGTTCTGTACTGGTATACTATGGCCCGCAAGGGGAAATGCTTCACTCGGATAGCCGAGCCTCTTATGGTATGCCAGTTCCACACCGGCTCGCGCCGAGACTGGGCTCATAAGGAGAGTGAGGCTGGAAAAAACTGGGAACTTCTGATACAATATATACAAAAGGTGCTTGAGGGAGTTAAAGACATGGGATGCAGGGGATGCGGGGGTGGGCAGTCACCTGCCCCTATTAGACAACCAATAAGGAGTAGTGAAGTGGCAAATCTAAGTGGAGATGCAGGCTGGGTACCGTGTGTATACCAGTCTAGTAATATTGGAGATGTAAGCGTTCAGCTATTGTGCCCGGACGGACAGATGAGAGCTAAGAAATTGGCTCCAGGCGACAAGCTATTAGTCCATGTGAGTGATATGAAGAAACATGGCGGCAGGTTTCGCAAGGTGGAAGATGTAAAGCTCCCTGAGATCCAGCCAGGGCAAGTCACTGCTCCTGTAGCAGTGGGAACAGAGCCGGTGGAAGTAAGCACTGACGAGCTGGAGGCAACCAACCCTGAGTGGGCCGAGTTCGTGAAACGGAGGGCTAAGGATATAAAGGCTAAATCCGTCACAGTCCCTCCCCCTCCACCGGAACCCGACGCTTATCAGCAGGCTAATCACGAGTTCAAAGAAGCCAAGGCTAATCCTACCAAAGTGATTGATGACGAGAACCCTGAGTTTGAAAAGGAGAAACCTAAGCCTAAAACAACTCGTAAGCGGACCACGAAACGAAGAACTTCAGTTGCCAAGACCGAGGCAAAGTGATGCAGGGGATACTCTATTGGCCTGACCTCTTGATCTTAGGACTGGCAGTGTGGCGGGTATCCTCCTTAATAGTCCATGAGGAGGGACCCTGGGCAATCTTTAGACGACTTCGCTATTGGGTAGGAGAGAGACCTGAGATTACTATGAACAGGGATGGGGACAGGCAGGATAATTGCGTGAATCACTTCTGTCGAGGTTACATTTGTGTAGCCTGTAATAGCGTGTGGTTGGGGGTTATAGTAGTGATTTCCTACATGCTTTACTCGCCATTAACCCTGCTTCTCTGCCTCCCTCTTGCCCTTTCCGCCTTGGCAGTACTGATTGAGAGCGCAGTCGATTGACCCGGGGTGGACGCAGCCCCACAACTATGGTATATTAGGGTAGAACTGAGACATTATGGAAAGTCGTGAGGTGTCTTTATGGTAATCCAGCTAGCCGAACCGTTTCCTTATACATCATTAACCCTTGACAGGTACGCTCGAATCATGGGCTTACCTCCCATGCAATTCGCCACCGCAGTAGCCATTAACACTGATGGTGAATACGTCTATATGGGTTCGGGGCGATGTGATGATATTTGGTGGGATTACGACTGGCAGGATAACGATAAGATCTCCCGCTTCTCCCTGGCGCAAGCCATTTATGAGACCGAGGAGGATATTGCTCGTTTCATCGGTTACCCAGTAGCGCCTATCTGGATAGTAGAGGAAGTGCAGAATTACATCAGAGATCATCGTCCCGAGGTTTACGGTTCAGCCCGAGATGTGAAACTTAAGAATAAAAGTCTCCACTTGAACAACGCTAGAATCATAGCACCTGGACGAAGAGCTATTGCTCCCATCTCTGATTCCCTAGCAGTTTCTTATGAGGACCGGGATTCAGACGGCTTCTATGAAACAGCAATAGTCTCAATGGCCGCCACCCAGACTGACGCCCGCATCATGAAAGTCTACTTCGAAGACACTTCTGGGGCCCAAGCCTGGGAAATCAAGCCTGCTCGCTCTAAGGTCATATCCGCTGGTGTCTTTACTGGTGTGTTCTGGACCTGGCAAATGATTCACCCTGACACTCGCTACGAGCTTCCCGTTGATGGTGACGGTCTTGGTGCAATAGACATCTCTGGCAACCCTCCCTCCAATGTAGTCTCTGACGTTGACGTCTATGCTGAATACAATGATAACCAACTGGCTTCAGCCCAATTCATGTGGGGAGCGTCTCCCGACTGGAGCAGCCACATAGGATGTACCGCTTGTGGGGGTAGTGGCTGTGCTGCTTGCGAGCTCACCACTCAAGATGGCTGTTTTGATGTCTATGACCCGCTTACTGGCTTCGTAACCCCCTGGCCGGCGACCTATGACACTGACGATTCCCGTTGGGAGCCAGAAACTTTCTCTGTCTGCCGGGAACCTGACTACGTGAAATTCTGGTATTACGCCGGCAAGATTGAGCAAAGTTACCTCAAAGAACAGGCAGAAGCCGACTGGCTGCCCACCTGGTTAGCCAGAACCATAGCCTACATGGCCACCGCCCGCTTAGAGAAGATACCTTGCACCTGTGGTAACGCGGTTCATCTATCCGAGAAACTCATGACCGATATGGCTATGCCCGGGCCCAACATGTTTATCAACATTGATACGGACACTCTGGACAACCCCTTCGGCACCCGATGGGGTGAAGTCTACGCTTATCGCAAACTGAGATCCTTAGCACCACGCATGATCAAGGGGGGAGTTGTATAAAATGCATAACAATGATATTATATTTATAACTAGGAATCATATTCCATCATGGAGCTGATTCAATGGACTGATGAGAGCGGATATGAACACAAGGCGTATGTTAGAGAACAGGATGTACCTCTGGGCTCTAACGCTAAATTCAAAGCAGTACTCAATCCGCCTGACCTAAATAACCTGGATTGGGGTAGTATAGAAAACGAGATGAATCAAGAGGCAAAATTCTTTGACTCGTTTCGCAGAGAGCTTCATAATCAGTTGAGCAAGAGGGGTCTGTTCGGCTGGCATGATGTCGAAAGGCAACAGGAACTCGGGATTCCAGCCGCTTTAAGACAAGCGATCTTTCTAACCTACCAAGACCCAGACTTACGGACCAAGCTATACAAGGTCCTTCATCGGCGGATTGTCATGTTGTTCAAACAAACACGGAGGTAACAGTATGGATCCTGGTAAAAGTTCACAGAGTCGCGTCTTCCTAATCGAGGGCGGGGCACGACCGGATCATACGGCTGACTACATGGATTGCATGCGTGGCGGCGGGCATAGCCAAGACTTCGGCGAGCCTGCAAAGATAGAGTGTCCTTCTCCCGATGCTTACAATCAATACGATGAGAAGGGGGATATCCCGGGTGAGATTGGGAGACCCACTAATACTCTAACTGCTCGGTTCGCCCGGGACACAGCTAGCGACTTACATCGCCTGGCTCGACTCGGGTGCCCGGTTGATGTGCAGCTCCACTTCGGTCAGTGCAAGTCTCCAAAGTCGTTTGAGGAGTTCGATAAGGTCTTCATTTACGAGAAGGCTTTCTTGACCAACTATACGACTGACGAGATGGGCGCACTGGAGTCCGGAGAGCGAGTGGCCATCAATGATAGTGCAGATATAAGCGCACGGAAGACGTATGAAGTAGTCCCCATGAACTTCGCCCAGAGAGCTAATTCCATTGTGACCAATGAGGTCGTGGATGTAACAATCTGTGACGGAGTATCTTGTGGGGAATGCGAAGATCAATCCGATGGCTGCAAGAAGATCTACGCCATCACGGAGGCAGCTGGTGGTTCTGCCGGCACCCCGCCAGACCTAGTTTACTCTCTAGACAAGGGAGTTACTTGGCACGCTCATGACATCGATTCTCTGTTGACTGCACAAACGCCGACAGGAATCGCTTGCGTGGGAGATTATCTAGTAGTGGTCTCCAATGACTCAGGTTCACTGCATTACATTCTCAAGAGTGATGTGAGGATTGATGAAGATCATACCTGGGTACAGCAGGACGCAGGGTTTGTAGTGGGTGGTGAACCAAATGCTATCTTTGGGGTAGGCGACATGGGATTTATAGTCGGTGATGCCGGCTATATCTACAAGGTCGAAAATCCTGCAGACGGTGTGACGGTTCTGGACCCTGGCTCGGCGGTAGCTAGCAATCTACTTGACGTCTATGCACTAGACGAAAAGTTTGCAGTAGCAGTTGGTGAAGCTGGAGTCATGGCAAAGACTGAAAACGGCTCAATATGGACGCCGGTTATTCCTTCGCCTGTAGGGGTAGGAATCAACTTCAACGCCGTCTATTTGGTCGATGAGTCTACTTGGCTCTTGGCGGGCAGCAACGGCACCCTGTACTGGACGGTTGATGGTGGAGACGACTGGAGCACTACGGTATTCGCCGGTCTTACCGTCATCACCGATGTCAAGATGGCTAGCAATTCCATCGGTCGTCTGTCTGGCTACAATGCGACGATAGGGAAGATATACGAAACTATCAATGGTGGCAACACTTGGAAGATCCTGCCGAGAGGCAATCAGGCCCTGTCGCTCGTTGATCAGATCAATGCTATAGCGCTATGTAGTAGTGATGAAAACTTCATGGTGGCGGTAGGATTGGCTGATGGCGGGACCGACGGAGTGATTCTGTTAGGTGAGGACTAACCCGTAGCGAATAACCACGGTAGTACTATCTTGGGCTCACTGGGACTGGTGGTGGGTGGAGAGCCCTGCTACATATGAGAAGGGGAGGTAAGGGAAAGGAATGAGTAAGGCGGCGGAAGCAGCAGAGGAGAAAAAGGTTGGGATAGGAGAAGAGGTGATACTGTCTACTGGGGTGAGAGCGATAATTAGACCGGTCTCAATTCTGCTTATGCAGAACGCTCAGCGAAAGATTAAGGATCCGCCCGTGCCGATTGTTAAGGATCCTGATAAGGACGGCGAGGAGGTCGAGAACCAGTGGGATCCAGATTACATTAAGGCTTGCAAGGACGCAGAGGATGATCGGGCCGAGGTCGCCATTGACATCGCTATCATCATGGGGCTAAGGTTGCTTGATGGAATTCCACCTGATGAGGAGTGGTTGGATGACCTTAACTACATGATAGGGAGAGACATGGTTGATATTTCAGCTTATGACCTTAGTAATCCTAAGGATAAGGAGCTGGTCTATAAGAAGTTTCTTGCCACCGGGAACAAGGACTGGGACTTGATGACCAGGATCTCGGGCTTGACTACTGATGAGGGAGTTCAGGCCCAGATGGAGAGCTTTCCGAGTGACGAGGTTCGGGGAGAAGATATGGGAGATACCCCTCCGTCATCGAGTTAATTCGGGGATCAAGACAGGAGCGGAGTTCGATGAACTAGCTGCTTGTATAGAGTCTAATCTTGATCCGTACAAATGGATGGAGGGCGGGTATTCACGAGAATTCAAGGAAATGATAATAGCCCATTACAGTCTTAGTAATTTGGTGGAGGCGCATTCGCAGGACGCGCAGGCGACAGAGGCCGAGAGGGCTAGTAAGAAGAGAGGGAGATAGAGGATGCCAGCAGACCTGATGGGAGTAGTGAGGCAGCAGTTCCACAGCAAATACGGTGGGCCTGATATGCCTGGTGAACTTGATTTCTCCGTGCAGGTGACTATCCCCACCTTCAACGCTAGGGCCTTTGAGAAGATTGTCTACAATGGTCTTAAAAAGGGCGCTATCCCTATTAAGAAGGACTTCGAGGCCACTGTCGCTACCTGGCGGCATAGGCCTCAGTTTGTTATAGAGGATAGAGGGTTGTGGATTGGGACTTACAATAAGCTCTATGGATGGCTGGACGCGGGAGCTAAGAGATACGTGAGGGTTCAACCTGGTTTCAGAGCCAAGACTCAGCGGCGTTGGATAGGATCGGGCGGCGGCGGCGGTGATATCATCCGTAATGCAGATGGTTCTCCTAGATTCTTCGATCCCTACCAGGCACCAGGAAGACAATGGGCCTTCGAGATCATGATGAAGCATGTGTTTAAGGGTACACAGGCGATTGAAATTGTGAAGGCACTGGCGAAAGACATCAATAGTGTATTCAGGCAGGGACGTTCCATGGCAACTCTTAAGGGGTTGGCCAGAGGCAGAGGTCCCATTAGCTTCCAAGATTTGCTTTAGGGGTATAAAGTAGTATGCCGACAGGAGCAGGCGCGAATCTAAGAATCGGTATCAACATAGTCGTTAACGAGGCTTCTGCCCGACGCAAGCTGAACGCTTTCCAGAAGGTAATGCAGCGATTCGGCAAGCTAGGGCAGCGGGCTATTGGCTATGCTGCCGGGCGAATGCTGTATGATACTATCAGGGGTTTCCAGCGATTCGTGGGGAGCATCGGGCAGGCGATTGGAGCTTACGAGCGACTGGATAGAGTTATTATGGTCGCGCAGGCTCGTGAGAACCAGCTTGCCAAAGCTAGGGAGGGGGCCTATTCTTCATTAAGAAGTGAGTATGATGCCCTCACGGGTGGAGCTAACAAGTATCTCAAGGTAGTTCAAAATCTGGCTCTTACCCGTCCTGTAGCCGAGGAAGATATTGCCAATGTGTTCCGGACTCTGGCAGGATATCAGCTAGGTGTCGATCTATCCATGGAATTCACTAAGGCCCTGGCTGATTTCGGGACGACTACAGGCAGAACCTCAAATGAGATTTATAGGTTGGCACTGGCTCTCGGTCAGGTCCAGGCTAAGAGTAAGTTGGCGGGTGAGGAAACGAGGCAGCTGACCAACGCTGGTATTACTGTAGATTTGGTGGTTGCCGGGCTCAATAAGCGTTTCCCGGAGCTAGCGGTTAACGTTAACAACTTCTACGAGAAGATGCGGAAGGGCGAGCTCAAGGCTGGCTATGTTCTCCCCGCTATTCTGGATCAGCTTAGGGAATTCGAGGGCCTGGGCAAGGACATGGCTCGGACCTGGTACGGTATCCCCATTATGTTCGAGAACATCGGGCGAGTGTTCAAAAGGACTTTCTACGGGCCCCTGTTTGAGGAAATGGCTAAGCCTATCGGGGCGTTTATTAGTCTATGGGACCCTGATGAGCACCCACAGACCCTAAAGGGGATTGATGCTATTGGAGAGTCCCTTAGGGAAAAAGTAAGAAAGCCCATGGAGTGGCTGGCGACAGAAGGTATAAGATCAATGAATAGATTTTTCATTGGTCTTTCTTATGGAGAAACAGTGTCAGGCAGGCTCGGTAATGCACTATCCAATGCGTTTGGGAAAGGAATACTTGTTACTGATCCCGACCCATTTAAGAGCTTTCTTGATAAGATAGATGTGGGGGAGCTGGGCAAAAGATTACTTGGTGCCGTCGCGGGCGTCATGATGAGTATCGGGCAAAAGATAGTAGGGTTAGCAGGAAGTCTGGCTAGAGCCTTCTGGGGCTGGATTACTGGTCCTGATGGAGCCCTCCTTACTGGGGATGAGAAAATAGTAGCCCTCGGCACTAGCATTGTAGCCAAGTTAGCCGATATATGGACAAACACCATCGTTCCTACATTCACTGAGTGGGGGCCAGCGGCTTGGGACTGGCTAGTGGTACAGCATGATACGATTTCCACTTGGGGCAGCGAAACAGCTCTGGCTCTTGACGAGCAATGGAGAACAACTATCCATCCTCAGATACTGGAGTGGAGGGACGATTTCTGGGATTCATTGTTTGGGGAGAAAACGGTTACTTTCGTACCGGGCGTCGGACACATAGATTTCAGGGCAGGGGGCTTTATTGGTCAGGTAACTGATGCCATGGACAAGGTAGCTGAGGCCATAGAGAGTGCAGTCAGAGCATCAAGTTTTAGAAAGACTATTAAAGATGCGTCTAAGGCTATATTTGACTACTTATTTGACCAAATGAGTGGTGAACAGGCAATGGATGCAGGGGCAAATAGAGTTTGGAATGCATTCGGTCAAGCGCTTATTAGAAATATAGGGGCTGTGTCGGAAGGGTTGTGGATCGCATCTACGGCAGTCGTCGAAGGATTATGGGAATCTGTTTATGAAAAAATCTTCAGGGACGAATTCGGTCAAGCCAAGTCTTGGGAAGTGGAAGTCTTCGACAAAGATGGCGTCAAAACAACGATCGAGATGCTACCCCCCCTGGAAGATATCCACGCTCTGCGAGAGAGACTGGATGAAATTACTGCTGCGTACACTATGCCATCTAGGGAGGGCTTGTGGTGGGGCGCGCAAAACAGGCCAACTATACTTGATCAAGCGGCCATTGCTACGGAAGCGCTAGCAGTAGAGAAAATTCGAGACAAGTGGTTAGCAGAAGGGAAAGAGGCAGGCGAAAAGTTTAGCGAAGGAGTAGCAGCTGGCATAGAGGCCTCCGCCCCAGCTATTAAGGAAGCCTTAGATGCCAGCATCACACGTCTAACAATAGGTCCCGAGGGCGCTATTAAACTAGATCCCAACGTCACGTATCTGACAATAGGACCCGAGGGTGCCTTACCCGAACTGGATAAACACGAGCGTATGTTCATGGCTCCTGGCTTCACTCCCTTCCCTGACTTCAAGAGGGAAGAGGCACGGTCAGTCAGGGCGATTCAGGGAATACGTGAAGAGGTCAGGATGCTGGCGGGAGAGCTGCTAGTGGTAGTAGAGCTGTTCGGAGCCCTTGGGCAAGGGATGGGTCCTTATGGCGGAGTAAGTTCTGCTCCTTGGGTCCCATATTTACCTGGCGGTGGCGCAGGAGGCTGGGGAGTTCGACCCTACGGTGCAGGGACCGGCAGCGTTCTAAACCCTCCCCCGCCGTATTTGCAAGGTGGTGGTGCGGGAGGTCCAATCGGCGCTGCGACTAAAGGGGCAATAGAGAAACTAGCTGCCTTCTATCAAAAAAGCCAGGAAGATGAAAGTGATTTATTTGCCAATATAGATAGTAGTATTGATGGTGCTGCCGATGAGATGCAGGATGCTGCTAAGAAGATACAAGCTGCAGGCAAGAAAATGGCGGATGGCATCGATAAACTCATTGGCTTTGGCGGTCCCGGGGATTATGGAGAGAAGTACGGGGTAGACCTAGACTTCATGAGCATGCATATGCCCGAGGAGTGGGGAGGGCAAGCTGGCTTTGTAGACTTGGCAGGAGAGGGTCCTGATAAGTTCTTACGCCAGATGCAAGACATTTTCGAAGGGGGTGGAATGAAGGGCAAGCCAGCGGTTCATAAGGAAAGCCCGTTCTTCATCCCGATTATTGATATGCTCAAGGGCACCAAGTTTGAAATATCGCAAGAGAGTATAAATGCAGGCGGAGCTGCTTTAAGAGCACAACTTATGCTTGTTGCCCAAAGAGCGGTTGAGGGTGACCCCGAGCTAATGGAAAAAGGGTTTATCAACGTCGATGGTATAATCAAGAAATTCGGTCAGGACATAAAGGTTAATGAGAACTGGGCAGTGGTGCAGCAGGAAATTGCCCTCAAGCTCAAAGATGTCTTGGGAGCCGATGCTCTCCTCGACTCAATCTTCGGTCCTGAGGGGGCTACTCAATTGGCCGCTGATGGCATCTCCTTTGACACCTTAATGGCTAACATTGGAGTTCCCGCAGAGGGCGAGGAAAACCCTATGACGAGAGTGTGGAGTGATGCTGGGGCAGCGATTAGTACTGCTATCGGACCATCGAGTAAGGCAAGGACAGATGTAAAAGGTTTCGGAAGTGAATCACAAGCAGCATTCAACAGGAGCCGAGTAGCTGTCCATAAAGCGTTTGGAGAGGGGAGTGAGTCTCGAAAGGACGTTGAAGGATTTAAGACTACCACCACAGCAGCAGTAGATGACGTCGAGAGTCACATTAACCGATCGCATCCAAAACTAACCATAGATGTAGAATTCAATTATCTAGATGACGGGGGTGATGGCGGTGATGACGGAGATGATTCTAAGCCAACGGAGCCTAAAGAGGAGTGGACAGGCCCTCACTACCAGCATGGAGGAACACTCAAGACTGCTGGCGCAGGCTCAGGGGACTTCATCCCCTTTAGAGCCATGCTCGCCCCCCGGGAGACCATAACCATCACTCCTCGCCATGATGTTAGTCACCTAGGAGCTCCCAGAACATCTCAGGTCAATATCAACATCGGCAGTATCAACAACGCCATGGACGTCGCTATGCTGGAGCACATTGCGGTTAAGGCGGTTAACGCCAGTTTGGCTGGATAGGAGTAAGGGATGGCAGGCGCTATTCTTGAGATAACGGATGGAACTAATTCAGTTAGCTTAATCAGTGGTGTTTTCGGGTTAGCTAATTGGACGCCTAAGAGTGCCGAGCCTAAAGGGGGAGGGCAGTTCAGGAATTCTCCTCTGGCTGACGGGAAGACTTTAGCGGTGTATCACTGGGATAACGTGATTGAGATATTTGATCTCAGGGCTATTGGTAGCTCGCAGGATACTATGATTCGTGAGACTCAGGATCTGAGAGACTTGCTGGTTAAGGCTAAGGATTACTGGACTACTGAGTGGCAGACCACTCCGGTGTATATTAGGGCTAAAGCAAGCTGTGAGTCTAATGCTAGATATGCTTTGATTTATCATGGGTTGTTGCAGACCGATGATAATTATTATGCTGCTCCGTTCTTGCAGGTCGATGGTCGGGCGGGGATGGATGATTTGGTGTTGATGGTGGAGAGGGGGCATTGGGGGGCTAAGGAGCCGGATAGTGGAGATTGTTTAGAGATTGATGGAGAATATGACTTCTCTACAGTGATTGGAACCCCAACTGCAACTTGGGGACTTCAGGACACTATTGCTGGTCGGCATCTTCAGCATCGACAAGATTGTCTTTACACTGCTACTGATGGTCGATTATTTCTGCTAACTGCTAACTTGGTCGGAGGTGGAGCATATGATGGTACTATCAGATCATCTGATGATGATGGCGTTACTTGGGATATTAGAGAAACGGAAGCCGCAGAGAAATTCACTCACATTACTAATGTAACAGCTACTATTTTGCTTGCTACTTCACGTGATGATGCTCAGCAATATGCTTACATTTGGAGATCAATTGATGGTGGTGATAATTGGACCAAGGTCCACACTTTCAATGATGACAATGATTATAATTCTGCTACAGTAATCACACTGGCAAACGGAACTTGTTTATGTTGTACACCAGGTTCCTTTAATGCCGATCCTCTCTTGCAAGGTATTCACTGGTATTCATCCAGTGATAATGGGGCGACATGGGCTTATTTATCTATGTCATACGCTGCCGCATCTGGAGTAGCGTATTTTCCTATACCAGTTATACAAACATCCACAGGTAGAATTATTGAGGGATGGAGACAGTATTATTCTAATGACAATGGTGCAACATGGAATGCGCCAACTCAGGCATCCACCTTTGCTATTGGTATGATTGAGTTAGTATCTAGTGATCTTCTTATGATGGCCTACTTGGGCGGCAATGTATACATTTCTCAAGATGATGGCAAGAATTGGTCTATCAGATATCATTTCGCCTTCCCTTATTATTTGATTGGTCTGAGCCAGTTAACTGGGCTACGCAATGAAATATTCTTATTTCAAGAAATTACTGGACAGGTGTACGTAAGCATCGACAATGGGGTGTCATGGGTAGCAGATGATGACATTACTGCTTCTGCCTATAATGGCGGCCTCTGTGTTCAGGCTAATGGAATTACTCTGATGGCAGCTGCTTCTGGGGGAACCATACTCACCTACGAACGTGCTATTGGTTCATTTGAAACCCTAGATGTTACCACGGGGGCCGAGTCATCTTGCGAGCAGATTTCTATGTTGGCTAATAAATATCTGCCATACAATCTTACTCATATCAAACAGTTTACTGGGGTCTTCTCTGATATTTTCCCCATTGCCGCCTATCCGCAAAATATACTCCCTGTCGTCACTTTGGGAGCTTATGTGGACTTCGGCATAGAAGGAGACGGCATAAATGTTCAACCGACATTCACGTCTCTCATTTTCGATGTCCAAACCACAACGGCATTCCTCACAGGGTCTTTCATATCTTGGCTATATTCAAGGGCTGCGGATTTTCAACCGTTGACCGTCGCGGATCATACAGCAGTTACAAAGCTCACTGCATCGACAGGAGAGTCATGGACAATACCGGGTGTCGAATGCGTATCTTGGGAACCACCTGATGATTGGGCACAGCAAACCGTGGATGGCATTACCGCTTTCTGGGTCTCCGCTACAATAGGAGACGCAGACCTTCTAACCATTCCTACTCAACAGAATAGACAGATTTACACTGCAAATTTGCCTTATGTAAATATAGACAAAGAAGATATAGAAGGAGATATCTCTGCCATAACAGAAATATTAATTGTCAATGAATCTGATGCAGATGGACCAGGCACAACAACCAGTCCTGTAGGTTATGCGAATAGACTGATACTTGGTACCAGAAGTCTTGATCGAGGTAGCGAATACAGCGCGTACCTGAATGCCTCAGATGAATTGCTTCCATTGAGCGTGTCATGTGAAGTAGGTACTGCTACCACGTTTGAAGATAGCTTAACTGCCCCAGCTGGTCGAGTAGTAAAGTTTAATCCCACCGGATTATCTGATTCTATCATGAGAGCGAAGTGGACGATATCCTCTATACGATCTACTGAATACCACGGGACGTTTCACGCTTTCCTACGATGCTGGCAAGACGCAGGATCTCCTGGAGACATGGCAGTTAAAGTCAAATTCACTAGCGGTTCTGGTGGTATTGATTATGAAACCGACTCACAAGTGCTAGAAACCCTAAATGACTTCTATCTGTTGGATCTCGGTAGAGTAGATATTCCTTCCTCATCGATGATCAAGGATGATGAAGCTGGCGACCAGCTTACCATCGAGATCTTTGTCAGCTCGGTAGACGGAACGCCTAACTTCTGGATTTATGACTTAGAGTTAATACCCACTGATGAATGGACTTGTGATTCCCGAGATACGGTTGGCAATGATGACAGCGCTATCGAATGGAAAAATTCACTAGAGATTGACAGTGTAACACATTCGAAGACTATGATCAGGAGTCTATTAAGAGCTGGTCAGACTACCAATAGCTTGGTCTCAAGTGTTTATCTCTCAGATAGCACCGGACCAGCTAGTGTATTGCCCAATGAAGATCAGCGACTCTGGTGCTTGGCAGCCACTCTATTCTCTGCCCCAGGCGTACATGATGGAGCAGGCGACCTCGCTTATCTATCTGATGCTAGCGGGGACTTCATCAACCAGGGCGTCGAGGTGGGGAAAACAGTAGTTAACGAAACCGATGGAAGTAGTGCCGTTATTACCCAGGTCTCTGCTACGGAGATACATGGCACCCTGACTGGTGGTACCGATAACGATTGGGATGTCGACGATGTTGCCCATGTCATCACTGATAACTGGGTGAGCTACCCCTGGCTAGTTCACAGTATACAGATGCGGAAGAATCAAAGATACTTAGCTGCTAGAGGAAGCCGATAGTGAAAGGTCTCTCTCTTAACGTTTTCACTCCTTTGTGGCAGGGACAAAGATCCATTATGTCACTCGCTGCCAAAATAAACGCCTGGCGGCACTCTACTCGCTCTATCGGCGGCTATTGGGATGGCGGCTTCTCCATCAGGGCGGGCCCGTCAGAAATGGAGAACTGGGTACAGAACGGACTCGGTCGCCACGTAGTGACTAAGGATGATGCGCTAGTCCCTATCTGGGAGGGCTTCGTCAACCAGATTACCATTACCGCGGGCCCTATCAGCATTGTCTTCGGCCCTTTAATGGAAACAGCCAATAGAGTAGCAGTAACCTACTCCACTCTAGAAAATAACGTGTATGGAGCCAGGCAGACGACCGAGACTATCGATGATGAAGACGCCCAGGCTAAATATGGCATCATCGAGGAGCGCTTGTCGGTTAGCGGGGCCTCTTCTCCTAAGGCAGATCAGATTAGAGATACCTTCTTAGCTGAAAACGCGTGGCCGGCGGTCACACATGACATAGAGGTAGTGGAGCATGAGCCTAATATTGTGGTGGATTGCTTGGGGTATGTCCAGTGGTTGAGGAAGGTGGTTTACGAGCAGATTGCTGAGACAGGGGACGTGTATTTGGAGGATAAGCTTAAGAGTGTGATACTGAGTGAGCCTAATGGTTTTTTTGATATTGGGATTTATAGTCTGCTGAAAGAGCTATTGCTTAATACCAATTTTGAGGCAGAGGGTGCTGGCGGGGCCGATATCTGGGCTGACTGGACTGAAGTCGTTGGTGATGGTAGTCTGAATAGAATCACCACCGACCACAAAGAGGGCGATACTTGCGTAGCTATGGTATCCGGAGCAACCTCTAACACACAAATCCGTCAGAATTTCACCGTTGAAGCGGGAAAGGCTTACCGGCTAACATTCTGGACGAGGGACCTGGATAATGATACTCTTACTGGTATCGATGACAGCGGGATCGACAACAAAGCGTTTCTACAAGACAGCACTATTAAATTCGACCAATCAGGAGTCAGACAGAAGCAGATAGTGCAGAACACTACTGATGGTAGTGAGGCTGTAATCACTGACGTAATCCATGAAGAAGAGCACAGGGTATATGGGATACTAGAAAGCCTTGCAGGGGAAAACGATTGGGACACCGGTGATGGGTACTCAATAGTAACAGGAGCTTACCCGGGACGATACTTTATTTACGACAATACTAATGGAAGTTTTATAAATCCAGGTGTCTTCACCAGTGAGTTTGGGAACACCTCTTGGCATAAAGTTACTGAAATATTTTATGCTCCAGAGGGTTGTGTAAATATACAAGTGGCACTTCTCTGTTCACAAGTTGATACCAAGCAAGTGTATTTTGACGCCGTCAGCATTAAAGAATACAGTGAAGTTATGGCTAGTCAAACCTCTTTCGTGCCAGCCTATGAGGATAGCGAGAGGAATGCTTGGGCTGTTATCAAGGAGTTGATTGGATATGGGGATTACCAGGATCATCGGTACAACTGGGGGGTGTATGCGGACAGGAAGATCAAGTTCGGAGTGATGCCCACCGAGACCAAGTATACCATGAGCGCGCTGGACGTAGGGTCGGGGTATAAGACCATGGAGGGCGGTAGGGTAGAGGAGTATAATGTAGTGCCAGGAGAGTGGTTGTTGATCACGGATATACTCACCGGGATTACTGACGTTAGCTTGAGGCGAAATCCCAAGACGATGTTTATCGAGGAAGTAAGGTATAGCGCTAGCCAGGGGTTGACTATAAACCCGGGTAAGTACGGGACCGTTAATCAAACATTGGCTAAGCTGGGGCTAGTAGGAACGTAATGAGTGGGAAAGGGATGATACCAAGTGAGTTAATTGAGATACTGACTCCATTCTTCCATCGGAGAAACCATGGTCACACGTTCACGCCTGGCTACTGGACATCCACTGATTGGGATGGGGACGCGAAGGCATTCGATTCGAGCGCCATCATTGACCTGTCGGCGGTGTTTGGCTTGCCAGCGGGCATCAAAGCGGTGTCAATACTGGGGGTAGCGAAGGATGAGACCGTGGGGGTAACATGCGGCTTCGTAAAAGAAATCGGCGCTGCCCTGAATGGTGTATCGCAAGAAACACAAGTAGCAAATAATTTTATTTATTCCGCTGGTATAGTTCCTTGTGACGCGAATGGTAACATAGCCTTCATACAATCAGGCGAATTAGATAGTGTGTATTTGAATATTACCGGATACTGGAGCTGAATATGATAATTAGAACCACAAAACAACACTGGACAGAGGCGGAGATAATCACCGAGGTTGAGAAGCGCACAGGCAAGACGCCAGTTGTCACAGTGGATGGCTTAGACATCACACTCGAATTTGGGGAGGTGTTGCCAACCCACGAGGAGGTGGACATCACAGCCTACTTCTCAGGTGATCATGACCTGCCTACTGTTGAGGAGCATGTCGCCAATGCTGAGTTGCGAGACACGGTCAAGACCATCGCTCAGTCTGCGGTCGGTGTGGCGCTGAACGACTTGACGACACAGCAACTGAAGGTGTTGGTGGGGGTGCTGTTGTGGCAAGCGGGGGCGATTGACCCAGAGCTGGAAATCAAGCCGTTAGAGGAGTGGGCAAGATGAATGTTCAGCTGTTAGCGCAAATAATCCAGGGAGAAGCGGGTAGCATGGGACCAATTGGCATGATGGCGGTCGCATTGAGCCTAAGCTGTCGTATCTGGCAGCATGACCACAACGAGGCTCGCATAGCAAAGGAATGGATGGGACGGGCGGAGCCGGGAGGACTGGCAGATTACCTAGCGTACATGATTGCCAATGCAGAGCTACCAGATAACGATTATGTTTTTTGCATGGGAGAAACCGTCGATGTCATTCCTCGGAATTGGGAGGATGGTGACGCAATTGTCAGAGTGGGAAAGGATGCCATTCACTTATATAAGGAATGGCCAAAGGAGAAAGAGTAATGAGTGAGTTAGCGACTATCAGTGTGAACGCAGTAGCAGGGTTTTTTGTGGGTATCGTGGTGGAGCACTGGCCCAAGTTCGAAACATGGCCGCCTAAGACCAAGAGACTAGCGACAGCGATCATCGCTGGTATCGTGGCCATGGGTATTATAATGGTGAGTGGGGTAATTGAGCCTCCAATCCCGGAATGGCGACAGTTTCTGAATGCGTTCATTGTGGGCCTGATGGCAGGGTTCAGTGGCTCACAGGTATCGCATGGGGTGTTGTATTTGGGTAAGAAAAAGTAGTGCAACGTACCCGCTCCTGGCGACGGCATCAGGATAACCGCCATATAGATAAATGGATGAGGTGGCGGGATGTGTTTGTTGCCAGGGAGTATTGGGATGAGTTTTGGACGCAGCGGGGCAGGTTTAGGAAGTTTAGCAAGGCGTGTAAGTGCTCGATTTGCTCCGCGGTGAGGTATAGGAGGAAATATAGAAGGAAGGGGAGGAGGGTGGATGAAACTAGAAGATTATCCAGTACCGAAGAACAATAACAAGTTCGGCATTCACTCATATCCGTTTGGGTGCATTGATATTCCAGGCCAAGACTACGATTGGCACAGGGCCTATATCCAAAATATGAAGGATATGGGATGTACCTGGATATCAATCATATCAAGCCCCGGTGGTAACGATGGGTACCGACCCGGGGTCCCTGGTTGCAGCGAGCTGACGTTTGAGATAGCTTATGAATTGGGCCTGATGCCCATAGTCAGGATCTTTAACTCTCCGACTCCACCATACTTTACTCCTGCCGTAGAGACGTTATGTGATAGATTACTAGCGATCTCCAATGATGAACCATTCTACCTAAAACTTTGCAACGAAATTGATGCAGAGTTTCAGTACAGTACTGGCAGAAATATGACGATGGAAGACGCTCGGTGGTGCTGTACCGGGATAGGTAACTCCATTGATGAGGTCTGGGCTAGATACAATGGCAAGGTTATTCCTTCATTTCTGAATGTAGGATATGGGGGAACAGGGTTTAACTTCTTCCAGATCATGCATGATGTTGGGATGGGAGATAGACTTGATAGATGTTTCATCCCCGTGCACCCATATAATGGAAATTGGGAAATAGATTGGCCCTGGAATCCTATCTTGCTAGAGCCTATCCTGCTAACACAGGAGATGTATGAATCGTATGGCGAGTGGGCATGGGGAACCGGGACGGGAGCCTATCAGTCTTTAGAGTTCGCTAACGAAGCCAGGGTAGCCTCCCACGAACAACGGATGACCTTGCATACAACACAAGATCTAATCGATACTTATGCCTATGGGTTCTTTACTTATAAATGGGCCCTGTACATGCTTAATGAGTTGGGTCATACAGAGACACCACTTGTATTCCCTGAATGGGGGACAAGGGTAGGAGAGACCGTCCCTGGATTACCTGCTGTCGGACCATCACGCCATATGGATCTTACCTTACAGATGATTGAAGAGATGAAGAAAGAGCCAAGAGTCTTAGGCGGAGGCATGTGGTTCTATGACGCTCACGGGACAAGTCAGAATTGGTTCGACCAGGCTCTTAAGAGCCCAGTATGGAATATCTTCTATCATGTGAACATGCCAGAGGATTGGAAGAGTGAGATAGTGACTTGGGGACAATTACCTTTGGTAGATGAGTTGCTAGCTAATCCAGTTACGGAAGGGAGCACCACAATGAATAAACTATGCCCGCATGTCCAGTACCTAGACAATGATACTCTAACCGCCATAGGCGAGCTCAAACCTCCCATGGTGAAGATCATGAATACCAACAGGAACGAGCTGGAGGCTATTCGAGCAGCGTCACCAGATTCATTATTGGTAGTCAGAATCTTCCAGGACAATCAGGATTATGCGATTGATCCCACGGGTGTCGCTCGAGAGTTCGCAGAGCAGTTCAGGGATATTATAGATTATCTTGATGTCGCCGAGGTGTTTAACGAGGCGATAAATAATCTGGCTACTCCTGAAGAGATTAATGCTTTTGATTTGTATCAAGTGGAGTTTGCTGATGCGATATGGGAGATGAGAGAAGAGGTGAAGATAGGCCTTTTTTGTGCATCCACGGGGAACTTTGGTTGGCCAGGAGAGCCCAAGCTAACACCTGAGTTCTTCCCAAGGACCTTCGCCATTCCTCCTCATAGGGCCTACATTGTCTTACATGAATACTCATGGTACACCTGGACTTGGGAGGCTCCCGCCCGGATGCTGAGGTATAGAACCCAGATGGAATGGGCCAAGACTGCAGGGTATAAAGCGCTGATTACCGAGTGTGGGTTTACTCACGCTGTAGTAGAAGGCCAACCTGATGATGGGTGGAGAAGCGATCCAGCAGAATGGCCTCGGGATAAGTATATAGAGAATATGCAGGAGTATGAACGGGCCACACAAGAAGATGAGTATGTAGAGGGATTGGCGATCTTCACAATTGGAGAGAATTCGGGCTGGGACAGCTTTGAGAGCCTGCAGGAGTGGAAAGAGATGGTAAGAGGAGAGGTAGTAGAGCCACCCGAGGAGCCTGAACTGCCTGAGCCTGGAACAGAGCCTGAGACCGTTAATGAGGCAGCCAGATATGGAGTAGTGTTCACCCACCCTCCAGTCCAGCCAGGACAGGAGTACTGGAAGGCTGTTCTTGTTGAGCATTATAATCCCTGCAAGAACGAAATGCGACATCACCTCTTCATAGATGCTGTAGATGGAGAAGGAAATAGGGCGTATGGGCAGACGCTAGTTGTAAATGACGATATAGTAGTTATCGACAAGCCTCTGGAAGAGCCTGGAACCAATGCCCCTCTTTGGAAGAACACTAGGTATAATGTCATGGTCGTAGATGGTATTCCTAGTACGATCGTAGAGAATTTCCATACTGGGCATCCTGGGGAACGTTGTCCTGAAACAAACGCGTTAGATAGCTCGTTGAATCACCACAGCTTCTTTGTTTTATTCCAAAAGGTGATTGCTGGCGAGGGAGAAGTGGTTGAGCCACCCACAGAGATGCCCACCGTAGGGGAGATTAGGAATGAGATATGGGGTCACAAAAGAGACATCGATGGGATACCATACAATCCCACCCACGCTTACCCCAGGTACGCGAGAGACCACAGACTTGGTGCCCCTCTTAACAATACATGGGATTGGAGAGGATTAAGGCTGCAGTCATATGTGATGGGCGGAATATACGCTCCCATTGGAGAGTGGGGAGCCACTGATCATTTATTGTGGTGATCGAGATTAGTATATGCAAATTCTCCAAAATATTCCAAGGCTGCTTTGTCATAAACCGTCGCCGCCTCCCACTCACTAGCAAAGTGTCCCAGATTGATCTGTTTATACCCGACAGTAATCTTGGCAAGCCAATTTCCGCGATCCTTGGCCCAGCACACACCTTTATACTTGCTTGTTCCACCCACGCGAGGTATCTGGTTGGCAGCATTCTCGGCCTGCGTACACTTCCTAAGATTAGCACGACGATTATCCAAAGCATTATGATTTATGTGGTCAACAACCTCACCTGGCCTAGCATCAACTATAAGGCGATACATAAACATTGTAGTCTTTTTATCACCCTTATTAACATAACACTTCGGTCGCCACCCTCCATTAAAATCAGAAGATGCTACCCATCCATACTGACACACCTTCTCGTAATCCTCATCGTCCACCAACGCCACCATCCCCTGCGTAAGCTGAACTTCCTTTACCATCTCCTCCTCCTAACAACCAAAAGCCCGCACACTACCTGCCGCTTGCTCTTGCTGAGAGAACAAAAACGGTTAACAAGTAGTATACGGGCCTTTAGTAACAAGCTGATACCGCTTACCATTCTCTCAGCAAGGTCAGTATAGCACAGACGTTCAAAAATTGCAATTGTACGATGTGACGTATAGTACCAAAAGAGAGTATGAAAGAACGATAGAAAGGGTTTGAGGGTTAATTCTTTAAGGTTCGACCTCTTGACAAAAGGAAAAAACTATGCTATACTGATTGTGGAGAGAAAAAAGAGGAACCAGGGCAGGGTGCCTATATACTCTGTTCTGGCAAATCTCGATCTCGCACAGTATGGGGTCCGTAGCTCAATGGTAGAGCACTAAAATCCCAACGCTCATTCCTTATCCCAGTAATGGGGTCGACGAGATTGTTGGTTATCTCCTTCTAAGAGAGTGACGTGCGTTCGAATCGCACCGGCCCCAATGACAATAGAATACACTGATAGCGGGTCGCCGCGGACAAAGAGGGTTATCATGGTGAGTAACTGTTGCCTCTGAAGAGAGGTGTTCCCTCCCGCAAATGCTTATCCGCTATCTCGGACTCATTCGGGTGATGGGTCGCCGTATAAGAGTTTTCACACACAAGAGCCTCTTGTACACCAACTTATCCATCGCTCTGCATTATGTGTAGTATGGTAGCGGGGCGAAGTGAAAAGGCTTATCCCTTACGATTACGCCTTTCATAGTAACTTCTCCGCTACCTTTTTTTTATTCACCTTCACATAGAGAAGGAGGGTCGCATGCGATACTCACAACACTTTAGCCAGGCAAGAACACCGCAGTCCCAGCCCATCCCGGGTCGGGACATGGCGCAGAATGAGGCGGGAGGCTACGCCTTCACGCTGGACAAATGGAAGAGGTTGGATCGCTTCCTTATATTGGGAACGGAATCCGGCTCGTACTACGTGGGGGAGAGAGACCTAACTGTTCAGAACGCTAATGGTGTCCTGAACTGCATCAACGAGGATGGCAAAAGAGTAGTAACACAGGCTGTTGACGTCAGCAAGAATGGGCGAGCATACAAGAATAACGCAGCTCAGTTCGTGCTGGCAATGGTGATGACGTTCGGAGAAAAGGACACCAGGGAAGCAGCTTATCGGGCCCTGCCTGAGATCTGCCGGATTCCTACTCATCTGTTTGGATTGCTGAATGATCTCAAAGAGCTCAAGCCTAATATGTGGAGTGCCGGCCTGAGGCGAGCGGTGAGCAGGTGGTACAATGATAAGCCGATCGATAAGTTAGCGTATCAGATGGTGAAGTATCGGCAGAGGGATGGGTGGACGCATAGGGATGTGTTGAGATTGGCGCACCCGAAGCCACCCGATCCACGATATAACGCCTTGTATGGATGGGCTATAAGGGGCGATAAATCAAAAGAGGAGTACGATGAACCTGGGCTTCTGGATGGCCAAGATTTAATCGGTGCCTATGAGGTCGCTAGGGTGGCTGAGTCTGAGAAGGAGATCGCCAGCTTAGTCACTGATTCCGGTCTGCCCTGGGAGGCTCTCGACACCAAGTGGCTAGCATCCCCCGCTGTCTGGGAGGCCCTCCTGCCCAAGCTCCCCATCACCGCTCTCATCAGGAACCTTGCGAGGATGACCAGGAGTGGGTTGCTGGCCCCCATGAGCAAGGCGGCTCAGTTTGCTGTAGACCAGGTCACCGATCAGGAACTGCTTAAGAAGGGGAGAATACACCCTCTGCAGGTGCTGGCGGCGCTCGTGACTTACGCTGGAGGAGAAAGCGCCTTCACGGGCAGGTCTGATGTTGGACGGCATATGGGTCACCACGATGACGTACAAGTGAGAACTTGGGAGCCTGTCAGCCAGATCATAGATGCTCTCAACGATGCCTTCTACCTGACCTTTGATAACCTTGAGCCTACGGGGAAGAGATTCCTGCTGGCGATTGACACCTCTGGGTCCATGACTTGGGATCCGGTCAGTGGAATTCCTAACTTGTACCCGAGGACAGCAGCCGCGGCCATGGCCATGGTGGTAGCGAACACGGAGCAGAAGTACCATGTGGTAAGTTATGCTACCAAGCCAAGAGCTATGTCTATCTCGCCCAAGCAAAGGCTGAATGATGTACTGGATATCATTGACGGGCTGGAGACGGGCGGGACGGACTGCGCTGCACCTATGCTGTATGCTCTGTATCACAAGATCGAGATCGACACTTTTGTGAACTTAACTGATAACCAGACGTGGCAAGGTAGCACACACCCCATGCAGGCTCTGCAGGAGTATCGTCGGGAGATCAACCCTGAGGCTAAGCTGATAGTAGTTGGCATGACGGGGGAAGCGTTCTCAGTGGCTGATCCGAATGATGAGGGGTCGCTAGATGTGGTAGGGTGTGATACGGGGACGCCAAGGTTGATTGCAGACTTCGCGGCGGGTAGGATATAGGAGAGATGAGGATTGCATATGTAGACAAGAAGTTCCAGCGCCCCACGCTAGAATTGATTGATCAGTGCAATGACATCATAGAAGAGTACGAAGCGCAGGGTTTCTCTCTGACCCTGCGCCAGTTGTACTATCAGTTAGTGTCCAGAGACCTACTTTCGAACAAGCAGACTGAATACAAACGCCTTGGGTCCATCGTCAACGATGCTCGCATGGCAGGAATGATTGACTGGCTGGCGATCGAGGACCGGACCAGGAACTTGCAAGCGCTACCCTCTTGGGGGAACCCGAGCCATATAATCAAGGACGCTGTCAGGCAGTATAGAGTTGATAAGTGGGAGTTTCAGCCCACCCGGGTGGAAGTGTGGATAGAGAAAGATGCCCTTACGGGGGTTATCGCCCCTATCTGTCAAGAGTGGAGAGTCCCCTACTTCTCTTGCCGCGGGTACACGTCAGCGTCTGAAATGTGGCGAGCCGCCGAGCGTTCTTTGGAATACAAGGATCTGATTCAGGCGTTCCATGTACTCCATCTAGGAGACCACGACCCGAGCGGAATTGATATGACCCGAGACATCCGAGACAGACTGTGGCTCCTTAGCGGAGGGAATTATGACATTGAGGTGGCCCGCCTCGCTCTTAATTGGGACCAGATAGAGACATACAGTCCTCCTCCTAACCCTGCCAAGATGACGGATTCCAGATATGACTCATACCTGATTGAATACGGGGAAGATTCTTGGGAGCTAGATGCCTTAGAACCAGCGGTGTTGGCGGATCTCATCAAAACTGAAATAGAAGATATGCTAGACTGGGATGCGTGGGATAAGCAGGCCCTCGAAGAGGAAAAGGATAAAGTTCAGTTGCGCCTTATGGCTAAGGAGGCCAACAAAGCAAATGCTCAGCTTCAGTCAGATTGAAACACTCGAGGCGGTGCGCCGCTACACCGACATGAAGGGGCCCGTGAACATAGCCAGCTACCGGGGCCTCTGTTCAGGCGATCCCAACCGACACAATACAGGGGATGAGCTAAGAGTTATTCGACTGATCAGGCGGGGCTACTTGGTACTTACCGAGGATCCCTTAGGAGAGATAACTATGCAAGCCCCCCTTACCATCTCCGAGCAAGGCAGAGAGGCACTAGATAAATTCTGGCCTGAGGTGTACGCTGCTGTTGGTTAACCTTAAAATTCCCCTTGACGTCCCACCGATACTGTGGTATACTGTATTTACAGTATCGGCGAGAGCGGGAGCCCTTATTGTCCACGATGCTGAAGGAGTCCGACAAACGTAAGGTTTAGGAAAACGATCAGCGTGATTGACGTTTAACAAGGTTGAAGTGAGGCTTGGGAGAGTGATGACAGAAACCTTGGTGACGATTCTCTAAATACCCCATTTGGTAACTCAGGGGTCAATCTAAAGAAGTGTTGATATCCTGTTCCCGCTCTCGTACAGCAATTATCATTATGGCCAAGGATACGTATATCGCCCAAGCGGAAGGAGAGGCGAGCCATGAAATGGATTGTAATATGTTACAACGGACCAGAGCGAGAAGTTGAGGCTGACGATGTTCACGTTGACAGGGGAACATTGAGCTTGGTCGGCGAACCGAACGATGATTCAGTCAAAAAAGTGGTGGCTCTTTTTGCTCCGGATGCATGGGCTGCTTGCATAAAGGTAAGCGAAGGCGAGTCTCCAAAATAAGCAGGACGGTGTTCTGTCCTTTACTCACAGTAAGGGATTCACAAAGGCGTGACCGCTGCGCCTAATCAGCGGTAATTATGCCCCAGGATGGCCGAGGATGACGGAGGCCTCCGAAAAGTTAATGGGTCGTACCAAACCTCTTCAGCTGGCTATAGACAGTTGCTTGAGTTAGGGTCTTGAAACGACAACGGCGGTTAGATTCCGCCCCTGGGGGACCGCAATCATTAGTAGGGTTATGTCAAGTGGGAAATGGACAAAAAAGGGGGCCTCGGGAAATCAATCCCGAGGCCTTTTTTTTAACTGACTATTTAACTAGCTCCATTAGTATCTGGATAGCCTTGTATTCAGGATTCATTGTGGCTGTTAGGTAACTCTGCGCTACTGCACCCAAGGGAACGAGAACCGCGCCGAGCATTATCAATATCAGCCCGATGCCCATCCCCTGCTCAGACTTATCAAGGCCGCGACTGCGTCGATATGTCACCACAGTGGCAGCAAGTCCCACTATGGTCCCAATCAGAAACAAGACTCCTATCCACAATCCGATTGATAGCCAAATCTTTTGTACCGCCACCTGCTGAAGCGCTATTCGCCACAGCTCAGGGCTGCCCTTCTGCACCATCCCAATTAACTCTAAAACCTTATCTTCCATTGGACTTCTCCCTTTCTGGAGTTGACTCTAGTCTCCACCTATGCTACAATATTAACGACTTGACCACCTTCTCCTTTCTTCCAACCATCAAGTTCTCCTTTCGCCGAGCGGGAGGGCGTAAAAACCCTCCCGTTTATCTATTGCTAGGCCTTGCTTTCATCCCCGCGAAGCATCTCCTCTCTTTCCTTTTCTATTAGCTCTCGCTCCAATGCCCTGATCCTCGTCTCAAACCCAGACAACTTCTTGTTGAACACCTTCACGTTGCTATCATGAACACCGACCACGAACCCAAGAGTTCTCTGGAGCTTGATGATCTCGTCAGCCACCAGCTGGAGGGTTAGCACCACCGGTTCCTGAGTAGGATCCGGGGCTTGCCCATGAGCTATGGAGGCCATCGATAGCAATAGCAAAATCGCCACCAGGATCATCAATATCACTGCCATTACGAACATTCTTTCTGCTGCTCTCATTGTTACTCTCCTTACGGGCTAGACGTCTTCGTTGCCCCCTTCCTTGCTAGCTTTCTGATTCGATACATGATTGTATTATAGCACATGAAGAGATGAGCCTCCACCCCAGTGATCTGAGTAGCCTGGATCATGTTATGGCTAAGCACTCGGGCGTTACGGTAGAACTCAGTCCCGGATGGCGCTTCGAGCTCGAAGATGGTGGAGGAGTCGGGGCCCTCCTCGATGATGGCCATAACTAGCTCGCGGGGGAGAGTGAGATTGTATTGTCTATTCACTGTTATCCCTCGCCATCATCTCCTTCACGTCCCCCAAAGATTCTGCTGCTAAAGAGAGAGCCATGAGCAGGGCCGAGCTAGCCTTCTCCCCCCTGTCTGCGTTAATAGACCCGTTTTCCCAGCCTTTCTTGTCGGCATAGAATGCCAAAGCCTCCCCCAGGGCCTCGATGATCTCTGCATCCTTATTTAACACAACATCCACGTCTCCCTGGAGTCTGCTGAGGACCTCTTCTGGTATTGCAACTAGCAGATCTTCAATTTTCATTTTCATGCTTCACTCTCCTTTCTCCACTCCACTATACTCTCTTTGAAACCACTAGACATATATTTCTTTACCATATCAATACCAGCATCAAGTATCACTACCGCTTTCGTCTCCTCTCCGTCCAGATTATAATGCTCTGGCACCCCCCTCCTGATTCTTCCGACGCCTTGTTCGAGAGCGAGAGCGGTCTGCAGCTTGTAGAAGCTCTTGTCATATTCTGTCCGGGCCCTCTCGTATGACCCTGGGCTGCCCAGCCGGGGAAAGGGTGCTTTCGTAATAATGAGGAGCTTTTCCAAGACTCCATCAAACCCAGACCAAAAGTTCCACGTCACCCCAATCACCCCCTTGTACGCCCCCTTCATATACTCCCATTCTCTCAAGTGCTCCTTAGTACTCACCTCCGGCAACGCCTTGACCCTCCTCCCCAACCCCCTCGCCCTCATCCTCTTGACTATCTCCTTGGCCTCGGACTTCCTGGTCACCAGGATCAATCCTATCCAGTCCTTAGGATAAGCCTTGATGAACTCCGCCATAAGGTCGGCTTGGGTTTCGAATACACTAGGGTCCCTCTTGGTAGTGGTGTTGCCCATGTGGGGACAGCCTTTCACAACGTATACCGGACGAGTCTCTGGCTGCCATACATTCTCTATCACTCGGTAGTCGAAATCACCTATTCCCAACTCAGTCATCAGTGTCTCCGGCTCTCCTATAGTAGCCGACATCATCATAACCTGCTTGGGACCTGAGTAATACCCCGGGAAGTGGAAGCGGGCAGTCAGCGGCTTGGCCACAAACCCCGGTTCCCTAGAATCAATCGCCTTAGGCCCACTATTGATGTACCACTGCTCGGGACCAACGGTCAACGCTTGACAGGTAAAAGACAGTCGCATCTTGGCCCGGTCCAACTTCCTGTACTCTTTCTTCTGCTTGTCATTCCACTTGTCAGGATCACCATCTTTCGTCCTTGTCCCCCTCTCCATCTCCTCTAGTTTCCTGCCTAGAATACCCATGCCCTCGAGTAGCCACCCCTTGGCTTCCTTAATACCAGCTTCGCCACGGATGGGGTTAGGATCATAGTTGATACGAGGTATCATGGGAAGACCAAGGTCTAACACCCGGTCTAGTCTGAAAATAGTGCCAACCCAGTTCAGGGTCAGGTCCGGCAGCATATGAGCTTCATCGCAGACTACCAGATCGATATCGAGATTGTTTACCATTTTGCTTAAGCTCATCCATAAAGCGTAGTTGAAACACACCTTGGGGGAAGAGAGGGCTCTGCGTAAGGCTGTGGTGTACTCGCAGTCCTCATACATATCACATTGCGTTCTGTCGCTCTGGAACAAGCAGTCGTCGACTGTGTCGTTGGGGTCGGCATAAGGGTGATTGCAAGAGTAGTTGCTCTTCCCCATCATGACTGTCCAATCGTATATCTTCTCATATTGGGCCTGGAGGTTCTTGGAATGGGTGAGAACGAAGATGCGAGAGGGAGGACCACTGTGCTCAACGTAGGGATTACGCCTTCTCTCCTCCTGTCGTCGTTCCTTGTTGCGCCTGTAGAGTCCTGCTGAGAGTGCTGTAGCAATGCCGCTTTTCCCGCTCCCGGTGGGGGCCTGGAGGACAAGGTGACGGTGGGGGCTGTTGAGAGCCCACTGGATGGCTTCGAAGGAGCCAGTGCGCCAAGAGGTGTGGTTAAGAGGAAGACCCCAATCCTGGGGGGAGTCAGAGTGGAGAGAGAGGGAGGGGGTAAATAAGTCGTGAGGGTAGAGATTGGGGTCAGTCATGGCTTCGTCTCCCACCGCATCGGACAGGAGTCGGTTGAACAGCGACGCCTCTCCCATACCGCACACATACCATGAACCGAGGGGGAATAGTCGGTCCAATGCCGACACGTCCCGCACCGCCGCTCATCCCGTGCGTCAAGCTCGGCCTTTGCATCACGCAGTTTCCTAAGCTCGTCGGGCCTAATCATTTTGAATGTTTCTGATTTCCTGGGTGGCATTATGGGGAGAAGGACGTTATTCCAGTCAGTCTTCGACGCGTCCAGCTCCGCCTGCAACGCAAGGGCACGACTCTCCATGCTGCCATGCTCGTGCAGCATATCGAAGAATTTTCCCTGCCATTCATCCAACTTGACTTCTAGGGCCTTCTTCTCATCAAACAACTTCCAACCAGCCTCGCAGTGCTTCTCATTCAGCGCTTCCAATGTTTCGACTCTAGCTTGCAGCTCCCCCACCCACCACACGAACGCCTTCGCCCCGTCGGGCCATTCGCCATCGGGTCTCTCTGGATGAGTCTCACGGTAGGCTACCCCTGCCCGGTGAATGCAATCGGAGAATATCTTGTTTGTGGCTTGGGCATCTTCCAGTTTCGCTTTGAGCCGTTCATTCTCAGCATTGCATTCAGTAGCATCGCGGCACCAATGCTCTGCCAGGGGATTCCCCTCTGTTGTGTTACCAACTACTCTCGGATGAGCGTTACCGCATAGCGCCGGTATCTCACCATCATCGGTCAGGTTACATTCTCCCGACGGGTGATACACTGAATCGACACAGCTCCAAGACTCACACGCTAGACACTGCCACTCCCGTAGCGTGCCAATTCTTATCTCCGCTGCGTCCAGCTCCGCTCGCAGTTCATTCCGCTCCCGCATCATGCGAATCGCCCAACCGCGGGCTTCGTCACAGTGTCGCATCGCCAGGTCGTG
>SDBT01000951.1_pt1 | contig 48763 bp, 64 predicted proteins | sample 2277101 | NCBI WGS metagenome assembly SDBT01 (sample SAMN10404973, study PRJNA504765) | marine sediment metagenome | isolation source: marine sediment core GS10_PC15, 103 cmbsf | place: Arctic Ocean: Southern Knipovich Ridge | collected 2010 | reverse complement strand
TGGCGGCGGCGGAAGACCTGATCGAGACACTCAGTCGTCTGGGCGTTGACTTGGACGCGCCCAACGCTGAGATCAAGGCGGCTCTTGATGCGGCGATGGCGGATGAGGATGGGGGGGTGACGTTTGAGCAGTCGGCGGTCCCGGCCTTCTACTCGAAGGCTCTGCGCTACGTCGAGGAATCACAGCAAGGCAAAGCCTCGGGTTCCCAGTGGCGCGCGACCATGAAGAAGGCCGGCATCAAGGACGAGGAGCTTGCGTGGCTCGGGCTTGATGGCTTCCTGTCCAGCCCGAAGGCGATCACCCGTGAGGAACTTGAGGCTTACGTCCGCGCCAATCAGGTCCAGGTTGAGGAGGTCACGAAGCCGTCACGGTCTCTGGATGACACTGAGAGGGCACAGCTTACCGACGAGCTTGCCAAAGTCCGAGAAGTTCAAGAACGTAATTTACCGGATGATGGCAGCGCCCCAATTGATTCCCCGGAATATGAAGCGGCGGTCCAGCGCGAAGGCGAAATAGTAGACACGCTTAACGCCCTACCGCCGTTGGGGGATGAACAACCCACCAAATTCTCCACCTACACGCTGCCCGGCGGCGAGAACTACCGCGAGCTGCTGCTGACGCTTCCGGGGCAGCGTGCGCGCCTCGGTCGCTATGATGAGCGGCTCGACGAGATACGCAAGCTACACGGGGCGCAGCCGGGTGAGGGGTACGAAAGCTTCGCCACCTTAGCCGAGAAGCAAGAGCTGGACCGGCTCGCGGAGGGCTTTGACAAGACGGACGACTTCACCGGCGGCCACTTTGACGAGCCAAACGTCCTCGCTCACGTCCGCTTCAACGAACGCGTCGATGCCAACGGCGACAAGGTTCTGTTCATCGAGGAGGTACAGAGCGATTGGCACGCGAAGGGGCGGTCGAGTGGGTATGCCGAGACGCCGGAGGATTTGCCCCCCGCGAATCAGTTCCGAATTCAGGGCAGGGGCGGCGCGACTGAGGCCCCGATGCCATACATTCTGGGTGAACAGCGCACCATCGAAGTGTGGCGGTCACACGACAATTTCGCCACCAGTTATCTAGCGCAGCGCCATGTCGGGTTCCCCGGCACCGATGCGAGGGCCATTGAACTCGCCCGAGAATCAGAGGCCGGTCGCGCTGGCGCTGGCACCGTCCCAGACGCGCCGTTCAAGAAGACGTGGCACGAACTGACCTTCCGCCGCATGGTCCGGTGGGCTGCTGAGAACGGTTTCGACCGCATTGGATGGACGACGGGCAAGCAGCAGGCTGATCGGTATGACCTGAGTAAGCAGATCGACAAAATCAGTTGGGTTCCCTCAACTGGCGATTTCCACGCGTCCAAGGGCGGAAGCAACGTCATCACGCAGCACGGCGTAGCGCCGGGCGACCTAGATGATCTCATCGGTAAGGACGCAGCGGCTCGCCTTCGTGAGTCATCGTCCATCCCCGGCCACGATGAGGGCAAGACGCCCTTCCACCAACTCGAAGGCGAAGACCTCCGAGTCGGCGGCGAGTCCCTCAAATCCCTCTACGACAAGATGCTCCCCAACTACGCCCGCAAGTTCGGCAAGAAGTTCGGGGCCGAGGTCGGGGATGTGCGTATCGGTTCGGCGCTAGAGGATGACCTTTCTCGCAAGTTGCGCGACAACGATTACGACCCAGCAACCAGCGACGACCTTTTGCAAACAATTTTGGCGGACAACGGCGGGCGTCAACCGAGGTGGCTAACCGACGCGGACATGGAAGCCATTTCTAGCGGTGACTTCGCGGAAGCAGTGCCTGCGCCTCAGTCGGTCCACTCCATGACCATCACCGACAAGATGCGCGACACCGCGATGTCCGAAGGCTTCCCGCTGTTCCAGGATAAGGCTGAAGGCTCGCGCGGCTCGATCCAGTTTTTCCCCGACCGCACGGTTATCAACCTCGTGGAGTCGGCTGACCTGTCTACCTTCTTGCACGAATCCGGCCACCTGTTCATTAACACCCTGATGAAGATTGCCGAGACCAACGAACTCGCCGCCGCCGACGTTGCCGCGATGATGAAGTTTGCCGGCGTCGAATCCATCGAGGCGTTCCAGCAAACAGAGGCGCAAGAGAAGCTGGCGCGGGCATTTGAAGCGTACCTCCGTGAAGGCAAGGCGCCGTCCCCTGCATTGCAGAGCGCGTTCGCTCGGTATCGCGCTTGGCTGATCAATATCTACCGGAGCCTGTTGAAACTCGACGTCGAGATCAACGATGAGATTCGAGGTGTGTTCGACCGGATGCTGGCGACCGATGACGAGATCGCCGAGGCCGAGCGCATCAACGACTTCATCCCGAAGGACGCCATCGCGGAGATGATGACGGACGAGGAGCGGGCAGCCTACGTCAAGGCCGGTGCCGTAGCCTCGGATCAAGCGGCGTTCCAGCTTGAAAAACTCAAGATAGCGGAGATGACCCGCGAGGAAACCGAACGCTGGAAGGAAGAGTACGAGAAGATCCGCGGCGAGATCGCTGCCGGCGTGGACGCCCAGCCTGTATATCAGGCCATAGACGCCATCAGGGACCGCGACACGCCGCTGTATATGAGCCGTGAGGCGGTTGTTGAGATGCTGGGCGAGGAAGCCACCAGAGCCCTGCCCGGCGGCCTGACGCGCGTCGAGGGTGGCACGCACCCGGACCTGATCGGCGATCAGGTTGGTTTCTCCTCCGGCGACGAGATGCTCTTCGCCATGATGAACGCGGCAAAGAACAAGAAAGAGCGGGCCGCCGTGGTGAGGGAGATCGCCGAGGACCGGATGCACAAGCTCCACGGCTCGTTGAACGAGAACGCGGCGCAGGCTGCCGAGGCGGCCAGTGACATCGTCCACAACGACGAGCGCGGCCTATTCCTGGCAATGGAACTCCGCGCCATGACACGCGAGACCGGCGGCCAGGCGACGTTGGCGAGCGTGGCAAAAGCGGCGGCGGCACGCATCATCGCAGGCAAGAAGAGCCAGGATGCGATACAGGTCGGCAAGTACGCCGCGGCCGAGGTGCGGTCTGCCAAGGAGGTGACCCGGGCGCTGCTCAAGGGCGACATCGATGCGGCGCAGGAAGCCAAGCGGCAGCAGTTGCTGAACCATTACCTGTTCATGGAAGCGCGCAAGGCGGCCGAGGAATTGGACAAGATGGTCCGGTATTTTGGGAAGTTCGGCAAGCGGTCGAAGACCCTGGACCCCGGATATGCGGATCAGATCGATGGGTTGCTTGAGCGGTTTGATTTCCGCCGGGCGGTATCGCTGAAGGAGATTGAGCGGCGCAAGAAACTCGCAGCCTTTGTCGATGAGCAGCTTGAAGACGACCAACCTATCAGCATCCCCGAGGCGCTGTTGGATAACGCTTACAAGCAGCACTACAAGGATACGACCCTTGAGGAACTGCGCGGTCTGAAGGACACCGTCAAGCACCTTGAGACGCTGGGTCGCCTCAAGAACCGATTGCTCTCTGACAAGAAGCGCCGGGAACTCGATGCGGCCGTCCTCGAAATGACCGACAGCATCCGGGCCAACTGGCGCAGTAAAACCCGACCGCGCAAGATTTCGCTGACGCCGATCGAGCGGGCCGGCGAGTGGGTCAAAAGCCACATGAGCTTTCGCCGTATCGAATTTATGATGCGCGAACTCGATGGTTTCAAGCCGGGCCCGATGCACGAAGTCGTGTGGGGCATCATGTCGAGGGCCGATGACAATCTACAGGAGCGCCGCGCCGCTGCCGCGCAGGAACTCAAGGCGCTGTTCTCCGGCTACAAGTGGCGCGAGGTCAAGAAATTCTTCACCAAGAAGGTTTTCATTCCCGAGATTGGCACCAGCCTGACCAAGGAGTCGATCCTGGCGGTGGCGCTGAACACCGGCAATATCGACAACAGGGAGAAACTGCTCAAGGGGTATGGCTGGAGCGAGGACCAACTCAAGGCGGTGCTGTCGCGCCTGGATCAGAAACGTGACTGGGAACTGGTGCAGGGTATTTGGGACCAGATCGACACCTACTGGGCGGAAACTGAAGCCCTCGACAAGGAGACCACCGGCCAGTCCGCGCCCAAGATCGAGGCCGAAGGGTTCGAGAACGCACACGGCAAATGGAGAGGCGGCTACTACCGCATCAAGTGGAGTGCGCGAGATAGCCAGGAGAGAGTTGCCTACAATTCCGCGAAGGAGATTTTCTCGCGCCTGATGATGGGCGATATTGGTCGGCCGACGACCAACAAGGGGCGCACGATCGAGCGTGTTAATGTCAGGGACGGTCTGCTGATCAGGCTCGACCTCCGGGTGTTCTTCGAGGCTATCGACGAGGCGATGCACGACATCGCATTCCGCAAAGCAGCCATGGATTTGGCGAAGATACTGAAGCACCCGCAGATGGTCGAGACGCTCAAGGACACCATCGGCGAGCCGGGCATCAACAATCTCAATAACTGGATGAAAGATTCCATTACCGAGGACATGGGGGGCGACTCGTCCTGGGGTGACAAGGCCATCGCCCATGTTCGAAAGCGCACCACCATAATGGCGATGGGTTACAAGCTATCGACGGCGCTGATCCAGCCGATGGGCTACACGCAATCGATGGCGCGTTTCATTCAAGACGCCGGCGTGACCGCCGGTTTGAACTATTCCTTGAAAGGCATCAAGGATTATTACCGCCATCCGATAGCCAAGGCGAAAGAGATATTCGGGAAGTCGAGTTTTATGCGGCAGCGCACGGTGACGTTCGACCGTGATGTGCGCGATGCAACGAAGCAGTTGATGAAGGGACCTGCGGCACAGATAGAAAACACCTACTTCTGGCACATCGCCAAAATGCAGTTGGCCGTCGATCTGCCGACTTGGTCGGCGGCTTATGACTGGTCTCTGGATACGCAGCCCGAGAAGGGTGAGGACGCCGCGGTCGCCTACGCCGATTCTGTCGTGCGAATGTCGCAGGGCGCCGGGGCGATCAAGGATTTGGCGGCCATCCAGAAGGGCGGCGAAGGCGTCAGGATGTTCAACCTGTTTATGACCTACTTCTCGGCCATGAACAACATGCTCATCGACGAGGCCAGGATGTTGAAGCGCGAACCGACCCCGCGTCAGGCCGCTCAGTTCTCAACCAACGTATTCCTTTTGACCTTCATGCCCATGGCGATGATGGAGGCCCTATACATCTCGGCTGGCGTTGCCGGGCCGGACGACGATGAAAATTGGGGCGAGTACATCGCGAAGTCGTGGTTTCTCCAGACCGTCGGCGGTGTCCCGGTTCTGAGAGATTTCATTTCGTATTGGGTTGGAGATTTTCCATACGCCCTCTCGCCGGTCGCCGCGACCATCGAAAAGGCGGGCGGTCTGGTGGCTCAGGTCCAGCAGGGGGAGGTCGACCGAGCGGCAGTAAACGCTGCTCTGGCGGCGGCGGGCCTCGTATCGCCCGTGGCGATCCCGACCGGCCAGATAATGATAATGGGCGATTACGCCGTTGACTGGTTCGCCGGCGAGAAGGATGGCTTCAACCCGATAGAAGCATTCGTCAAGCGGGACTATCGCCGATAGACACTAACTAATGAGGTAACCATGGCGTCAACAACGACAGACCGACTGGCCGGCGTCAACGCTGGGCTGTCAAGCAAGGCCCCTGTCAGGGTCGCCACGACCACCAATATAACGCTCAGTGGCGAACAGACCATCGCCGGCGTGGCCGTGGTAGCGGACGACCGCGTGCTGGTCAAAGACAATACCGATGGCATTGAGAACGGAATTTACGATGCGAAGTCCGGGGCATGGGTGCGGTCGCTGGATTTCGACGGGGCTGGTGATGTCAAGTCAGGCACCTTCGTCGTCGTCGCGACCACAGGCCTCATTTACCGCATCTCGACCGCCGACGACATCACCATCGGGACGACGAGTATAGCCTTCGTTTTGATGACCGTGGAGTCCGCCAGTGCTTTCATGGTTACGTTGCTGGACGATGCCAACGCGGCGGAGGCACGGGCGACGCTGGGTGCGATTGCCACGCTCTTGGAGGATACCTCGCCACAACTCGCCGGGTTTCTTGATCCTAACGGGAAGTATGTCGGGCGTGACAAGGGCGGTGACATTGCGTCGGCCTCGCCGTTGGTCATCGACACGGACGGCGACTATTTCGACGTAACCGGCACCACCGGATTTTCCGCCATGACCGTGGCCGCGAATCGTTCCTTCGTGCTGCAATTCGTCGCCGCCGTACCAATTACGGTTGGATCTGGAATCACCCTAAACAACGCGGGGTCCAATTACACCACGGCGGCCGGGGATATCATCGTCTGCCAGTCCACCGCTGCGAACACCGTCACGGGTTGGGTCGTTAAGGCCGATGGTACGTCGCTCGTTGCTTCCGCTAGTAACTTTGAGTTTGTCAGCACAGCCGCCATTACTGCCGTAACAACCATTGAGGTAAACAATCTCGCCGCTGGATTTGATTACATAATTCAGTTGGAAGCTTTCATGATTACTGATGATGCCCAAGAGATATGGATGCGATTTTCAGATGATGGAGGAATATCTTTTGAAGCTGGCGCAGCCGATTATGCGTGGGCAGCTTCTGGAACTGGTATAGGTTCTGGCGTAAATGATATGGGAGACGCACAAATTAAGTTAGGCGCGACACATACACTTGGGAATGACGCAGGAAACATAAATACACTAGGAATTCAATTAGTAAATCCTAATGCGTCTAGCGAGAACACAACGACTTTTTGGCGTGGTTTCGTAATGGACGGAGCTGCAACACCAAGTATATTAAACATTAGTGGTGGAGGCTTCTTTTTGCAAGGGACCGATGCCGTCACTGATGTTCAATTTCTATTCTCTGGCGGCAGCACCTTCAAGGCTCAAGGCGACATCACAGTATGGCGTAGAAAGAGATCGTAATGGCAAATGAACCCATTGTGGGGCTTGTTGAAGAGCCCGCCAAGGAAGAGATCAATCAGGGCCGCGAAAAACCCGCTGAGACTGCCGCTCGCCGTGCGGCATGGCTGGCTCGCCCCGCTCCACCGCCTGAACCCCTGAACGCCGAGGAGATATACGACATGCTTAAGGCCAAGGGCGTGTTGTCCGCGATCGACAGGCCCCGTGGGAGGGCCGCATAATGGCCATTCCTCTCGGCGGCAACCCCAAGAAGCGCAAGCTACCACTGACCACGCTGGGAGGTGGCGCCGCTGGAGACCATGCCCGTGATAATGAGGCTGCGAAGGGCGGGAGGCAGGTCGAATATTCGGGAATCACCCCGGCCGGTGGATTGACCCTTAACGCCATGACCGCGGCGCTGGCGGGCCTTACCGGCACCAAGCCCGGCGACATTGTTACCGTCGACGGACCCATCGGCGGGACAATCGGCGGGCATAGGCCTGGCGGGCGCAACCGCGACAGGTCCGGCACGCGCCCCGGTCGAGGCACACGCGGGCGTGGTTCTGGTGGCGGGCGCGGCGGGAGCAAATGAAACTCGAAATCATCCCGTGGCGCGAGGTCGCTAATCTTTGGGGCGAGGTCAGGCCATTACTCGAACCGGCGGTCAAACTGACGGGCGGGGCCTGGGTAATTTCAGACGTCCTCAACCGGCTGATTAGCGATGACGCTGATCTATGGATTATCCGCCACGGCGACAAGATACAGGGTTGCTGCGTGGCGATGATTACCGACCACCCGTCCAAACAGATTTACGCCATGACCTTCATCGGCGGAACCGGCTTGCGGGACTGGCTGCAATTCGAGGATGTCATCGGCGACTGGGCCAAATCTCAGGGCTGCGCCGCCATGGAGGGTTGCGACGCCCGGAACGGTGCCTGGGCGCGGCTGCTGCCGCATTGGCGCAAGGTCCACACCACAATCAGGCGAGATTTATGAGCGCCATCACCAAGGACCAAAGGAGAGCAAGAATGCGACATGTAATTTTCGCCCTGGCGGCGCTGCTGTTGTGGTCGCCGGCCAATGCTTCGGAACGCGACGACATCAAACAGGCGTATGCCCGTCTGGCTCCGTCCGTTGCAGCCCTGTATTCGCTCAGTGACGGCGGCAATATCTCATTCTTGTGCAGCGCCACGGCGGTCGATCGCGAAGGCGATTCCCTTGTCCTGCTGACCGCCTATCACTGCGTCAAACGAGGCGTGTCCTACCTGGTGAACTTCGGCGACAATCAGTTTCACCCTGTCAGGGTGTGGCAGCTTCCGAGTTATGAGGTGAACGCGGTCAAGCATCCCCGCGCTTACGGCCAGCCTCAAGCAGACATGGCGCTGTTCCTCATGGATAACGGCGGCGATGACAAACCGCTCATTCCCATGGCGGAGTCGTCTATTGTCGAAACCGGGTCATCGCTGGCAATGGTCGGGCTCCCGCTCGGGTTGGCGAAAATCAGTTACGAGGGATCTGTCGCTGGATATTTCGACCGGCCCGGTTCGGACGAAGACGGCTATGTCCTGTTGCAGATTTTCGGGGCGCCGGGGTCTTCGGGATCGGCCGTGCTTGATATTGCATCCGGTGAGATCATCGGCGTGCTGGTGCAGGCCCGAGGGCGTACCGGGCTGCCCGTTATCTTCGCCACACCCATCGATTACATCAAATATCTCATTCCCGTTCCTACTGGGCAGGAAGCCGGCGAGGATGAACCCGAGGGTGAGGTTGACCCCGGTTTTCCTGAGCAAGACAAATGACCGGCGATAGGTTCCCCAACGAAACAATGGGCGGTGTTATGGCCGCTGCTGGTGCGACCGGAGGGACATGGCAAATTCTCACGGACGTTGCCGGTGCTGTCGTTATATGGGGCAACGCGGTGATGGTGATCTGTGGGCTGGTTCTTATGGCCCCGCGCCTGTGGCGGTTGTGCCGGAGGCGCAAGCGTCAATGAACTTCGCCGAACTCAAGTCCAACCTCATGCGCGACGAGGAATTGCGGTGCTATGTGTACAAAGACACGGTGGACAAGCTGACCATCGGATACGGCCACAATATTGAGGATCGCGGTATTTCCGAGTCCATTGCCGAAGCCATGCTTGCCGAAGACATGGTGGTCGCTCTTGATGACCTCGACCGGGCTTTCCCGTGGTGGCGCGATCTACCGGAACCAGTGGCGCGGGCTCTGGCAAATATGTCTTTTAATCTTGGGCTGCCGCGCCTCAAGCGGTTCAAGAAAATGCTCAACGCACTGTTGCTTGAGGAATTCGAGACGGCGGCCGCTGAGGCTTTGAACAGTCGGTGGGCCGATCAAGTCGGTGGCCGAGCAACACGGATTGCCGAGCTTTACCTACAAGGAAGGAATCTCTAATGGAATCGTTCAATGACTTAATCGACCAATTCCCCGCATGGCTTGTTGCCATTACGGCTGTCGTCACGGCGGCCACGGCTGTCACTGCGCTGACGCCGACCAAGGCCGACGACAAGTTTCTCGCCGCCGTTCTTAGGGTGTTGAACGTGCTGGCTGGCAACGTGGGCCGGAACCGCAATGCGGATGATGGATAAGCCGGGGAGGTGAAGTGGCGGGCCGGGCGCTACTCCGGCTACCGTTTATTGTCATCGGCAAGACATTAACTCGCCTACATTTTTAAGGGCCGCGATATTTTGCCCATATAGCGTGTCTGCTTTCCACGCCGCTTCTAGAGCGCCACCGATACCCTTGCGGTAGCCGTCGCGGCAGGGACAGGTCATGGGGCTATCCCCGTGATTTCCTGAATTTCTCGGCGTAGTTCTTCGTTGGTCACGGTGGGTAGCCATCTGTTGCAAACCAGATTCACCGCGTCATTGAAGAATACATCAAATGCCGTTTGGTCCATAGCCGCAAATGAAATCGACTTCGGCGTGAGCCCCACCGTGCCGTCCGGCAAAAACACCGAGTCAAACCAGCCCATGGCGATGGTGAAGGCGGTGCGGAAGCTCTCGAACGAATCGTAGCGGTCCTGATTTTCGTAGACCATGTGAAGCAGCGCCATGAACAATCGTAGATGCTTCACGTTGCGCGGGCGTTTCATTTCCACGCTGACAAGGCTACCCTCCCCGACTTTCTGTAGTGCCGCCTCGCCCTGGGTATCGACCGGGCGGAGTGAACCGAGATGCTTGCGGAACAGGAGTTTCATATCACGCGGTCGCGCATCGCAGGGTTGGATATCGTTATGCGAGTGGGCATGGGCTGGGTTTTGCTTGCCAACAAGAGCAATTTTCGCCCATGTCAGACCATATCCCGGTTGTTGAAGGCGGCCACCGAAAGTTCGATACGCTGTTTGGCAACAGCGGCATATCGCCAAAATTATGTTGGCAGATTCCAGATACGTGGGCTCTTATGCGGCCCGTTGGGGTTAACTGCCAATCAGCTTTCAAACATGTTTTGCATGACGCCATCACACCGTCTCCCTTGCTCTGTATATTTGCCTCGCGTAAGCCCGCAGCGCCTCACGTAACAGCCAGTGGGGTATACACCGTAGCAACGTGCTCATTTCGCCCTCAGCGTGCGCCCTGGCGTGAATGGTGTGCAGCATGGGCAAGGCTTCGTCATCTGTTTTCAGCCCCTTGCCGGCAGTGCCGATGTGGCATGGTTCAACCGGATTGTCAGCGGTCCCATATTGTCCCGTGATGATGCAGCGTTCGTCGCGGAGCGAGTCGAGGTAGGGCCGGTCCTTGACGGCTTTGGTCTTGGGCACGGCTGTCATAATGGCGCTTGTGCCAACGTGCCGCGCTTCTTCGCGAACAGATCGGACAGCGCCCTTGCGGCCTCGGGCTGTTCTTCCTTGTAGGTGCCGAGTGCCGGCTGATTGGCCTCCTTGAGAACGGCTATGTTGCCGGGAGCCGCGCAAGCGTCGAGCAATTTCTCGATATCCTTGCGCCATTGTGACCAACCGCCCTTGTCGCCGTCTGGCGGATAGACAGAGACGTGAAGGTCGGTGATGTCTGCCGCCGCCTCGTCCTCGGTTTCATCTTTGGCGCGGCTCAGCGCCTCCTCAAGAGATATGCCCTCACTGTCGGCAATCGCGACAGCGCGGTCCAAGTCTTCGTCGCTATCCTGCGATTCGCGGCTCGGGCGCGGCGGGGCCGGCTCGTTGACCGTGGCTTGCTCCGGGTAAAACTCCTCAACAATATCGTCGGCGTCATCGCCCGCGAAAATTCGGTTCGGGGCGGGCAGCAACAGTCGCCGAGCCTCTTCTTCGACGTGTTCGACGCGGGCGTGATGGGTGGCTTGCGCCAAAGCAGCGTCGTAGCCGACTTTTTGTAATTCCTCGGGCGTGCCCTTGTATTCAAGCCCAACAATATAGACCGTCTGGGTCCCGCCCTCGGGCGCATTAACCGTCTTGGGCGACACCGTGAGGGCCAGAGGTAGCCCGGCCAGCACGCCACCGGTGATGCGTTTAATCAGTGCCAGCGACGACATAAGGCCGACGACGGTATTGTAGGACGTGGTGCGAAACTTCCACACGCCGCCGACGCCGGCCGCGCCGTCAATCATAACCGACAGGGTGCCGTTGATCTTGCATTTCTCCGGCCCCTTGTAATCGGAATCGAAGCGTTCGCAGGTGCATTCGACTTCGTGACGGCTCTGCGATGCGGCATCGGCGCGGATCGCCTTCTCGCCGTCGCCCGAACAGAACAGGTTGCGCCCGATGTAGCAGGCGTAGCGCGACTGGAAATTAAGCTCCATGTCGTCGAACAGGAGCCGCACCGGGATCTCGGTGGGCTGCTCGCCAAGCTGCTCGTGTAATGCCTCGTCGCGGACGAAGTTGTTGTCGGCGTCACGCTGGAGCGTGGTGACAAGGAAATGGTCCAGTTTGACCGGCAACTGGAATTCCTTGCCACCCTGAGATTTGCGCATCTCGCCCTTGCGACCGATCTTGATCTTGCCGCGCTCGACGAGCCCCGGCATCAGGTTCTTGATCATCATTGAGCGGTGCGGTTCCATGACTTGCCTCACAGTCTCGTGTTTTCGAAAATCCGCACGCCTTGGATCTGACGCCCTATCGCGCCGCCAGACCACCCCGCCTTGATATAACTGCGGACGGCTTTCTCGATCGCGTCTTCGGGCAGGTGATGACGCAACGCCTCAAGATCCAGCGTGGCGCGGTCGATGTCGGCGTAATCCCAAAACTGTTTGAGCGTGGTCATGCCGCCGTAGTCGCCGCGCGAGCGCCCCATTTCGGCCGGTTTGGCCCCGGCATCCTTGGCGAGTTTGTCGGCGTCGAGCTTCGCCTGCTCGGCGGCTTCCTCGGCGCGCACCGCTTCGTCGAGGTCTTCGGCCCCGGCCATGGCGGCGGCGCGATCCTCAGCTTCGCGCGTGAGCCGCGCCTCTTCCTCGCGGGCCAGGCGCGCCTCTTCCTCGCGGCGCCGGCGTTCCTCGGCTGCTTTCTGGTCAGCGTACTTCTTGCGGACGACGTTGATGGTCTTCTTGCCCTTTTCGACATCATCGATCAGCGAATGCCAGAAGCCGTCAACGGTGCGGCCGGCGGTCAGGAACGGCGCCTTTTCGCCTTCGTGAACGGTCTTGGCGGACTTGAGGAACTTGTTGATCTGCTCGGCGAAGTCCGCGAGCTTGCCGGCGGTTTCCTCGTCGTCGATGGCGTCCGGGGCGCGGCTGATCCCGCCCAGCAATTCGGCGCGGCGGGTGAGCAAGTCGGTGTGGTCCTCTCGGAGTCGCGTAAGTAGCGGGTCGACATCGGACTCGGGCGGACGATTGTCTCCGATCTCGGCGGTGGCTTCGGCATTCATCATGGTTCTCCCTCTAGAAGATGGGCGGCATCGAATTCAAATCGACGCCCTGGTTTGGGTTGGCCTCGGGACTGGCCGGCCGGTACTTGGCGGCGTGGTCGGCATTTGCCAACAGATAGCGATACTCGCTAAACTCAATGGACTGGGCGTAGGGACCGACGCGCTCAACCTCAACCTCACGACCGCCAATTTCGGCACGCCAGATCGGCGAGCGGTCAAGGCGGTTTTCCGGGTTGCCTGGTTCAAAGCGGTCGTCGTCAAGCCAGACGCGGGCGGCAACCCATGGGCCCTTGCGGACAAGGCGTACCCGGAAGTAGCCAGCCTGGGGACCGTCTGAATAGGTTTTCATGGGGTTCCCTTTGCCATCGCAGCAGTCAAGCGGCTGAATTCGGCTTCCAGTTCGGTTTCGACCAACGCCAGATTATCGGTGTTCAAATCAATCTCGACCATGCCTCGCTTGGCCCGGCGGACGTTCGACAGCGCCATGTGGATGCGGGTACGGCGCTGTTCTGGGATGCCGGGGGTGGTGATTTTGGGGGTCATGGGTGGTCCTCGTCTCAGAACTTGGTGTCGTCGGTAGGCGGCTCGCCGTAATAAACCCCCAGCACGTTGGAAAAAACATGCTCGGAATGTAGCTCGCCGCGCTTGAAAACCTGAATGGTTTGGAGCATCGCCATGTGGCCGGTGGTCTCGCCCCACTTGATCTCCGTCACGTCATTGGAGCCGACGCTATAGTATTCGCCGCCGTTATCTGTCTCGCTGACATGGACCGCGATTAAAGATTTCGATGCTCGATCGGTGTCGTTTGTCATGGGGTTTCCTCGATCTTGTCGGCGTCAGCAATCGTCCCAACCGACCACTCAGACATTGCCACAAGGGCGCGGGTAATGTGGGCGTCAAAATCAGGGCTATAGGGAAATGCCGTCTTGGCCTGAGCTAAATAGGCCATTGCCCGAATTACGCCGTCTTCAACTACATTCGTCATCTCATCCCTCCGAAATTCGTTGCTGCATCGATACTAGCCCAGACCACCCGCTTGCCTGTGTCTGACCATGGGCGGTTGTTGAGCCACTTCATAGGCGGCTTGGGGCGGAACAGGCGGGTGAGGCATGCGATGAGACGGGTCATTTCATCACCGTCTTGAGAATCGGAAATTCCTCACCCTGCTCGATGACGAACTTCATCCCCAGATACATGGTCTTGTCTGCATCCCCCTCAATCGGCTTGCCGTGCTCAATAGGCCTCTAGCGTCATGCGCGCGAGCCACGAGTGCAACCCTTCCACCGGATGATTGCCTTTTTCGCTGCGGTGGCATCCTTCGCGCCAGTTGTTAAAACATCGCAGGCTGGCGTTGTCGATGGCGTGGCCGGACAGTTCGACTTCGGGGAACTTGCTGCCCCGGCGCTCGATCTCGGCTCGGGCGAGGTCGGCCTGGTCAGTTTTCTTGTTGACCATCCAACGCAGATAGGAGACGGGAGCACGGGTCAGCAGTTCGCCCTTGTGCTTGCCGAACGCGAGTTTGACGCCGTGCGTGTTGGGGATGGTTTTCATGCCCCCAAATCCATATCGCTCACCCCGCTCTCGCCCGGCACCACCAACGCAATCTCACCAATATCCACCTGCATGATGTATTCTGCCCCGGCTGGTGTAGTGAACGCCACGTCGTAGCGGCCCACTGAGGCATGGTTAACGATGTCGCCATACCCGAAGGTGGCATGGCGCACCCGTGCCCCTGCACAGTACGGGGAGGGCTGCTGCCATGTTTCGGCGGTGCATAGGTCAGTCATCACTGGCCTCGCTGGTTTGGGCCATCCGACGGCGTAAATCATCTACGCGCACTTTAATCTCGGGCAATGGGTCACGCTCCTCGACCGCATGCGCCAACAAATCGAGATCGACCAGCGCCGCCTCTACCACGGCCTCGGCTGCTTCAAAACGCTGAAACCCAGCCGCCGTCACTGTATTGTTTCGCAACCGCTCTATCTCACGGTCCTTGGCGTCATTTTGGAGCCGAAGGTCGGTATTTGACTGACGCCAGATAGTTTGCTCTGTGTTCAAGTCGTATATCTCCGCGTCCTTGTCAGCGGCTTTCCCTTCCAGCGCGGCAATGGTGGCGTCCCGGGCTTCGAGGGCGTCGGCGGCTTCCCACTCAACGAGGTCACAAGCCCCATCAATCACCGCCCCCGGTTTTATAGCCATCGCTAGATTACGCAGCCGCTTTATCAGGTCACTCATCGGCTGTGCCTCCTAACCTCGACCAGTTCGACGCACTTGCGCTCGCCGGGGGCTAGTTTGGTGTCGTAGATGCGGTAGAAATGTCGGTAAGGGTCCATCCCCAACACGTCTTGGTCGTAAGGCTGCCCGTCCCTGCGGACCCGCTCACTACGTGAATACCAAACCCTGGCGCCTGTTTCGACGCTGCGCGTAACATAAACTTTCGTCATATCTCTCGCCTCCCCCCAAGCTGGTTAAAGATTTCCGACGCAAGGCCCACCGCACCGTTCGTGACTCGGGCCTCGGCTTCGCGCTGCCGCCGCACCCGCTCAACGGTCGCCGCTATCCCGCCCTCGGCAATCCAGCGATCCTCGCCGTTCCAGCCCCGAGCCCAGGCTTGGCTCTCGAAGTTGCCGGGCGGTTCGGGGCAGTCGGAGAACGGGCGGCCGGCGCGGCGGGCATGAACGCCGTCGAACATGGCGTCTTTGGCTTCGTCTTCGCGGGTCATGGGGTGGGGATCATCCTATCGATGTTGCCGCGGTGGACCGTGAAAGTAAGAGCGACGACGGCGGGGTTGTCGTCCCAGGTTGTGCCGGGCTTGGTGTGTAGCGAGTCCCAGAGGTCCGAGTAGGGCAACCAGTAGGTGTCGCTTGGCTCCCATTCCCCGGTGGTCGGATTCTGATGTTGATGGACCTCCACGCCTTCGTCGCCGCAGTCTTCCGGGCTGATGTCGTTCAGCCGCTCTACCCGCACCTCGGGCACGACGAGCGTCAGCCGCGATGCCCAGCGGGGCATGTGGATGGAGGGGCGGTAGCGGTATTGTTTCAAGATGGGCTGGGTGAAGCCCTGTTCGGCTTTGTAAGCGATTTGCGTTAGCCCCAGACGACGAACTGCGGACCGGCCTGCGTCGGGCATGCCATGCGCCTCCCTAACCCAAAGCCGGTCGCCGGGCTCGGTCTTCGCCAGCGGTGATGTCGCCAGCCGACGGGTTTGCGTCTTCCTGCCGTCGAGCAGCGCGCGGACCATGGCGCCCGAGAAGATGATGGGGCGGTCAGTCATCGCCACCAAGCCCCCTGGTAATCCTCGACAGGACCGACATCAACAGGGACAGCAGCGGCTTTGAGGCAGCTTAGCTGTTCAGCGGTGAACTCAATGTCACGCGGGCCACAGTCTGCCGTGGGGAGGTTGAGGCGGTCATCCGAGGCACATGCGGCCAGCAGTAGGGCGAGGATTATGGCGCGGGTCATTCCCCTACCTCCGGGACGGCCTTGGCGTGAACATCGCGCTGGTGGTCGGCCAACCCAACGGTTTTGACGAGTTTGCCGCAATCCGGGCAGTTCGTTTTCGATGGACGCTGTTGCCCATCTTTGGTTTGGGCCACGTCATCCTCGGGTGGTAAGTCCATTTGGCACCCGCCGCAGTAAGTTCGGATAACCATCCCCATCCCCAAGCCACTCTCCGCAACCTTGGCAAAAGATGCCTTCAAGCATCGCATCAGCCATTTCGCCCATCTTTCAATCTCCTATCCACCCCCGCCGCTGGGCATGTGGCACCCAGCGGCTATTGTGGTTGCGCGGTCTGTTCTGCCGTCACTCGCCTGCCGCGCGGGGCTGGTGATCTCCATAGACCACAATCTGTTGCCGCTGTCAATAGGGGGTTGACAATTATTTTTGCTGCAATTATACACAATCCATGACATTGAAAGAATTTCTCCACGAACACAGGCTGAGCAACGCCGCCTTTGGCCGGCTCACTGGTGTCTCGCGCGAGGCCGTCAGAATGTGGGCCGATGGCGAGCGATTCCCCTCCCGGGAAAACATGAAGCAGATCAGGGCGGCGAGCGCGGGCATGGTCACAGCCAATGATTTCGTCGGCGCGCCATGACCCGCGTCCGCTGTAGCCGCTGCACCATGACGTTCCACAAAGGATGGCCTAGGAATTTCCAAGGCGCGGGTGAATCTCTGCTATGCCCCGAAAAAGGGTGTGGTTTGGCGTTCTATTCTGGCAAGTTAGCTCATCCTCGGGTTGTCCGTGTCAGCGTCACCCCCGAAGAAGCCACGCCCCAGGAAATGACGCCAAGCGTCGAGCGGGCCTACACAAGAGGGGAGGGTGCGCGGATGAAGCCGAGCCATCACCCGATGGCGAGCCCTCCCCATGAACAACCCGGCGCGCGACAAATCCAACTGCGCGTCGAGTCGGGGCGGTTTTCCTACGGGCCGCCCCGGCACCAATTCCCCGCGGGTCACCCCGATGCGCGGCGATGGGCGTTGTGCACGTCCCGAGCCTCCGGGCTCGAACCTCCCTCACTGGCCGGGCATGGCGGGGTGCGCTGTGTCCGGCCTTCTTTCCGGTGAGGTGACATGACCATGACCGCTAAACAGGCCGCCGAATTTGCCGGATGCAGCGTGAGCACCCTAAAACGGTATAGCTGTGGATGGTGCGACGAAACCTGCTTAAATATGTTGAGGTATGGGTGCGGCACGATCTGGCAAAAGTGCGACCCGAAACAAGACAAAATGTGGCCGCCACAGAAACATCGTCGCGGAGCTACGGCATGAAGGAATTCGATTTACACAAAGCCTGCGCCCAGTTCCTCGACGTGGCGCTGCCGGAGGATGCGGTGTGGTTCCATCCAGCCTCGGGCGAGAAGCGGCCCAAGGCGACGGCGGGAAAGCTCAGGGCAATGGGCGTCAAACCGGGCATCCCCGACCTCTGCATCATCTACCAGGGCCAAGCCGTGTTCGTCGAATTGAAGGCCGGCAAGGGGCGACTGAGCGATGCCCAGGAATTCATGCAATGGCGGCTGGTCGTGGCCGGCGCGAGGGTGATGATCGAATGCCGGAGCGTCGAGGCGCTGGCGGCGTTCCTCGAGCAAATCATACCGTTGCGAGCGAAGGTCGCGTAATGGGCGAGAACACCAACATCGCCTGGGCGCACCACAGTTGGAACCCGTGGGTCGGCTGCACCAAGGTTTCAAAGGCCTGCGATAATTGCTACGCCGCGGCCTGGGACAAGCGCTACGGCGGCGAGCACTGGGGGCCGGGAGCCCCTCGGCGCCGCACCAGCCCGGCCAACTGGCGCAAGCCGCTCAAGTGGAACCGCGAGGCCGAGGCCAGCGGGGAGGTGTGCCGGGTGTTCTGCGCCAGCCTCGCCGACGTATTCGACAACGAGGTGCTAGCGGCATGGCGCGCCGATCTGTTCAAGCTGATCAAGGTAACCCCTGCGCTGACCTGGATGCTGCTGACCAAGCGCATCGGCAACGCGGCGAAGATGCTGCCGGCGGACTGGGGCGGCGGTTATCCCAACGTCTGGCTCGGCGCGACGATACCTAATCAGGCCGAGGCCGACCGCGACGTGCCCAAGTTGATCGAGATACCGGCGGCAAAGCGGTTTGTCAGCTATGAGCCAGCCTTGGGACCAGTGGATTTTGGGCAAACCGGCGCGTGGTTCAATGAATGGGGCGTCACGTTCCTCGACTGGATCATCTGCGGTGGTGAGAGCGGGGCGGGCCGTCGTCCCATGGACAGGGACTGGGCGCGGTCGGTGCGCGCCCAGTGCGCCGACGCTGGCGTGGCATTCTTCTACAAGCAGGGCAACGGCCTACGGCCCGGCCAAGACGATGAACTGGATGGACACCGACACAAGGAATTCCCGGCATGAGCGGCGGCACGCAAGTCCTGGCCCAGCGCCGCGCCCGCGCCTCATGCGGCTGCGAGATCTGCAATTCAATGCTGGGCGGCCTCGCATGGCGCTGTCTCCACGAACACGGCTATCGCAGGGTGGCCGATGTCGGAGAGGCTATCCGGTGCGGCGCGCTGACCCAGAAGACCATACCGACGTTCGGCGCCGGCAGCATGGCCGAGGTGCGGCGTGTGTGCCGGGGCTTCGGCGGGCGGGTTTCGGGGGTGGTGTGATGATTTGTAGGAGAAATTAACCATGGAAATCATTCGAAATATACAAGTTCCAACCGGCAATATAATCGTTGCCGCTGGCGACAGGGGTTCTCTGGAATTTCTGTCGATAGGCGACTATGGCAAAGACATCAACCTCAAGTGCGACGCCATGGGTCTGTCGCGAGAACCCGATGCGGTGTTGTCTCATCCGATCATGCCACTGGAGAAAAAATGGGTCATTACGATCTCGACGCAGTACGGCTGCTCGATGAACTGCACGTTCTGCGACGTTCCAAAGGTTGGGCGCGGGCGGAACGCCACATTGAACGACATGACCAACCAGATTGAGACCGCCATGTTGCTTCATCCTGAGGTGACGTGGACCGAGCGGCTGAATATCCATTTTGCTCGGATGGGCGAGCCCACGTGGAACAAACAGACGCTCGCTGTGGCGCGCTGGTTGAAGATGGAAATCGATAAAACCCATCGAGTGCATCCGGTAATATCGACAATGATGCCCCGAGGAAACAAGTTCCTGACCGACTATCTGGGATCGTGGATGAACATTAAGAACCACGTCTATGACGGGGAGGCTGGCCTGCAACTGAGCATCAATTCGACAAATGAAGACGAGCGCACCATCATGTTTAACGGCAATGCGCTCGATCTGCATGGCATCTGGAAAATAATGTCCGCACTACCCCCACCGAAAGGTCGCAAGATAACTCTCAATTTCGCCGTGGCTGGGTATGAGATTAATCCAAGTGTCCTGTTGAGATTTTTCGATCCGCAGCACTACATCATCAAACTGACACCTATGCACAAGACCGCCATGGCCGTCGCCAACGGGATCGAGACCGATGGCGATTACACGACCATGCACCCCTACAGGGAACACGAAGCGGCGTTCAAGCGGGCTGGTTACGACGTGCTGGTTTTCATCGCTTCGGTCGACGAGGACTTAGGTAGGATCACTTGCGGGAACGCCATCCTATCGGGGTCGATGCCGGACATCCCATACAGGGAAGAGACGCTGACGCCATGACCAGCCAATGGACCGAGGCCAAAACCGAACAGGTGATCGCCATGTGGCAGGCCGACCAGTCCTGCGGCACCATCGGCAGGGCCATCGGGATCTCGGCATCGGCGGTGGCCGGCAAGATCAACAGGCTCCGCCTCGCTGGCCGCGACGTGCCCATGAGGTTGCGGTCGCGCAAAACCCGCGTCTATGCAAAGGCGAAGCCCAAGCGCCTCGACCCGACCGACCGCGGCGATCTGCGCCAGTTCCCCGAACTCAAACCACTGCCGGCCGTTACCAGCCTGGGCGCCAAGGGCTGCCAGTGGATCTACGGCGACGTGCCGAAGTGGCCTGACGAGCCGGTGATGTGCGGCAGGGCGCGCAAGGGCGGGTTGGCGTATTGCAAGGTTCATCGCAGGCGCTGTATGACGGCGTTCATACCGCGTGGCCTGCGGGTCGCGAAGAAGGCTGTGGCGCCGAGCTATCGGGTGGCTGGAGCTTTGGGGTGACGTGGAACGTCCTAGACCTGTTCTCCGGCATCGGCGGCTTCTCCTTGGGCCTCGAGCGCGCGGGTATGACCGCAGTGGCGTTCTGCGAGATCGACCCGTTCTGCCGCAAGGTGCTGGCGAAGCATTGGCCTGGGGTGCCGATTTACGAGGATATACGGGAGTTAAGCGATGAGCGACTTAAGGCAATCGCCCCCGACATCATTACCGGCGGATTCCCCTGCCAGGACGTATCTCTCGCCGGCAAGCGCGCCGGTCTGGCCGGAGAAAATTCAGGACTGTACCGGGAACTGGTGCGAGCCCTTTGCGTGGTACGACCGCGGCACGGCATCGTGGAGAACGTGGCAGCGCTGCTTAGTGACGGGATGGGAACCGTTCTCGGGGACTTGGCCGAGGGCGGGATTGACGCGGAATGGGATTGCGTACCGGCGCTCGCCGTCGGCGCCCCTCACGAGAGGGATCGCGTCTGGATTGTTACCCACGCCGACAACGGATACGGCGACCCGGACAAAGCCCTATGCTCAGGGCGGGACACCGCTGGACTATGCGTTGAGGCGCGGGGCACTCCCGATGCTGCCGACCCCGATAGCGAACGACGGGGAGAAGCGCGGGGACTTCGACATCGATCGGACGAAATGCCTACCGGGCGAACTGAGGCGCGGCTCGCTGCCCATGCTGCCGACGCCGAACACCATGGACACGATGGCACCGCGTTCACCGGAGGCTTTGGCGCGAGCGAAGAAAAAGGGTGGCTGCGCGGCGAACCTAAAGGACGTGTTGTACCACCTCCCAACGCCGGTCGCGGCGGATGCGGAGCGAACCAGCAAGACATACAGCAGGGGCAACCCGACATTGCTAGGCGCGCTGGTTCCGACCCCCAGGGCGAGCGATGCGGACAAGGGCGGGCGTGGCGGCCTCCTGACAGTTTTGCGCGGGTACGAGACGAAGCACGCCGGAACGCTGCCGACCCCCACGGGGCTCGAGTCCGGTTCGCCGACAACAACGGTGAAATCTGGCCGGATGAACCCGCGCTTTCGGGAGTGGATGATGATGTACCCGATTGGCTGGACCGAACTAGATCCACCGGAAACACCGTCATCCCCTACATCCCCGAACTCATCGGCCTCGCGGTGATGGAATCATGCCCCCAAAAAGAAACCCGCCGACGGTCGGGACCGGGCGGGTGAGGGGGCGAGGGCTAGGATTGAGCGGCACGGGTCAGGGCGGCGTAGTCAGACCCCCTTCGGTACACGGGACAGAGCGGCGCGGGCGTTCTTGACATCACCCACGGATATTCCGACACAATTAGCAAGCCCGGTGGGACGCCATAAATAGAGGCTATCGGGCATATTCAACCGCTCAATTTTAGCCCCAATTTTGGCAAACGGTTCCAGCGCCGCCTCCACCTCCCCCACGGTAACCTTGAGGGCGTCGCGTTCGGCGGCTGTGTTAGGGGTGGCTGCGATTAGAGCGGCCACTTCTTGCTCCTGGTCAGAGATGCCGTCGCGCCTATAGGATGGTGCGCATATTCTGGCAACGACAGTATAGGTTGCGGGTTCTCGGATTATGAGCGACTCTCCATTGATGCTGCCGTGTCGACCAATGACCCAGCGCGGCGTAGTTTCAGTTATAACGGGGTATCCTTTCAGGCTGGTAATAGTTCAGTCGAAATCCCGGTCGTCGATCACTGGCCGAGTTGCAGGGCAGTGCTTGCACGCCATTACCGGCTCGCCCTCATCGTCGCAATCCAACATCCAGTGGTGATCCTGGCCTTCGCAGATCGAACAGTGTTTTTCACAAACTCCATACATCTGTTACATCCTTTCAGCGCCACACGGCGCGGGGGTTAGGCGAGGGGCCGTTCGCTTAGTCCTTCATCCGAGGGCTTGCCGCAACGCTCGTTTGGGCTGGCGCTGCCGCAATGTGGGCAAATAAACCCGTCCACGATTAGCCTAGCGCCGATACAACGATGAAGTGACGGACCATAGACATCATTGCAACGGTCACCATCTCGACGATCTAAGCGGGCTCCTGACTTTAACGGCTTTGGCATTTCATCCACTCCAATAGCTCAGGGGTTAGGCTTGCATAACGGCATAGGTGGCGTCTGCTCGGCTAAGTCCTACCGCCCTTCGCCGCCTTGCAACGTCTGCCTGGACTTGTTTCAAATGGGCCTCGGATTGAATGTCGCTCAATTCGTCTTTCCTGAGTTCGGCCTCGGCACGACCCCAGGCTAGAAGTTGATCATACGTCATTTTCGCCATCGTCTCGTCCTCGGTTGGTGGCTGATGGGGGTTAGGTGCACCATCGCCCATGCTGTGCGGGTTTAATCCTTCAAGACGCGGAAGCATCCGGTTTTCTTGTCGAGCGTTAAACGGATGCCCGGTGCGATCCCAAATGTACAAACCGAATGCGAACTGTTGGCGATAAACTCGGCGATGGATTCCAGTTCGCGAGCAGCGCGGCGATATTGCTGGTATTTGGTCATCAGGTTCATCCCTTGGTAACTGATGGGGTGACGGTAAACTGTACGGACAACGATGTCAATAAGAAAAGTACGGACAAACGAAAACGACTGTGCTAGGGTCCACGGCATGGATGAAGCCCAGCCCGAAAGACACACCGAGCGCCAGGAGTTGCGGCTCAGCCCCGAATACCTTGCCGAGCTGGAGAAGTTGGCCGAGGCCGCCGACGTTTCCCGCTCCGAATGGATACGCCAGGCCATCCGCGAGGCGGGGAGCCGATGACCGCCACAAGCCCCCTACCTTATGACGACCCGCGAAGGGAGGCGTGGCGTCGCTACCAGAAAACCAGCAGCGGCGTGAACACCTTACGGTGGGCCGCGGAAGGCCACGAACATGCTGAGGGTTCATTGTGGTCGGCGTTCCTTGCGGGCTATAAGGCTGGGCAAGAGGCGATCCGCGAGGCGGGCAGGGAGCGGGGGCGGTGATGGCTAAATCGGTAGGTGCTCAAATGGCGCGGGCCAGGGAACGCGGGCGGCTAACCCTTAGCGGTTTTTCATGGCACCTGGAAGCATTAGAGCCGCGAGGCCCGGTCGCAGTCACACGCGCGCTCTTGGACGAATGCGGTGATCTGTCATCTTGGCCCTACGAACCAGACGGCCCGATTCCGAGGGACTGGTAGTGGCTGACGGTATCCGCCGCGTTGATGTCTACCCCGACGATTGGCTCGCCGGCACCTACCATTTAAGCCTTGAGGAAGAGGGCGCCTACTGGCGTATCTGTTGCCTGATCTATTCTCATACCGGCCCGATCGATGACGACGACCGGATGCTCGCGGCGCAAATGAGAACATCCCAGCGTCACTGGCGGACGGTCAAAAATCGCCTTGTCGAACAAGGTAAAATCACCATTGAGGCCGGGAAGATAGGCCAGAAACGGGCGATTGAGGAGCTAACGAAAGCCGCTAAACGCATCTCAATCGCCAAAACCCGAGGTAAAGCCGGGGCTGATAAGCGGTGGAAGAAACGGCCAACTGGGACAGATGAAACTAATAAAAACAATGGGGTTGGCGATAGCGCAAGCAATACCCCAGCCAATAGCGCAAGCGATAGCGCAAGCAATGCCTCGCGCGCGCCCAGTCCACCACCACCAGAGAGTACAGAAGAGACCCCCAAGGGTCTCTCTTCTGACTCTCTCGGCGCCGCTACGCTCGCCTCGCCGTCTGGGGACGGCTCGCTACACGGCGCGAGCAACCCCGGCGAGGGTCAGAGTGACGACGACTTGGAATTGCCGTCATTTCTCAAACGAGGGAACAACGGAGCCGAGACCATGGACGAACTGCTCCACCGGTGCGGCATCGAGACCGGGGCGAGGCTGACGAGTCAGCGGGTCGGCCAAGCGAGCTATACGGTGCCGGGTACGGACGGCGATCGGGTCGAGGTCGACCGTGGGGAGGTGACGGGGCGGTGGCCGGAGGTGGCGGGGTGATGAAAAATTTGGACATCTCCGACCATGCGCTTATCCGGTTTATCGAGCGCGTTAAGGGAGAGAGCCTTGACCAGTATCGGGACGAAATGCGAGCCCTAATTGCTGAGCATGAAACTACACCGGTGCCAGCCCGCGGCAGTTTCGTCGACGGTGCGCTTTTCTTCGTCGACCACTTCGCGGCCGTGCCGGTGGTGGTGACGGTTCTTACGAGGCAGTTTGTTGGAAGGGTGGGGCAGGGATGGGCGACGAGGACTGTGGTGCACGTTCCAGAGGACACCCTATGACAGACAACTGGCAGGACATCGACAGCGCACCAAGGGATGGGACGGCCATTTTGGTTTATTGCCCGGATGCTGACCATCCCAATATCGTGCTGGCCCACTGGCGCGAATTTGTTGGCAGCCCAGACCCCGGTGATTGGCACGATTGGTGGGACGATAATGCGCCGTCAATTGACACAACGGTGACCCACTGGCAACCACTCCCAGCCCCTCCGGTGAAACCATGACGGACAGCGAATTAGTGAAGTTTGCAACTGAATTTCGCGAAGGTATCCTGGGGAATGAATCGTCCGACATGATGTGCTTTGTCGTCGTTGCGCCTCTCTCTGGGTTACTTCAATTCCACGGTATCGAGAACAAAGTCGTTGGGGGTGATGTTGGTGGGGAATACGACTGTAATCATGTTTGGATACAGCTTTCCGATGGTCGCGTTCTCGATCCAACGGCAGACCAGTTCGTTGGCGAGAACTTGCCGCCGGTCTATTTAGGACCGCCAGTCTCCATACACTCGGCGGTGAAACCATGACCCCGGTAGAGCGCGCCGTAGCACTGGCGATATGCCAAACGATGCTTTGCGATCGGTGGGAGGACTTAGCACCGGAGCAACAGGAGTGCCTTGCACGCGCCGCTGGTGCCGCCATGGCCGCCCACCTATCCGCTTTGGCCGAAGCCGGGCTTGTGGTGGTGCCGAGAGAGCCGGGCGAGGATATGCTTAGTCGGTTGGTTTACGAGAACAAATGGCCCAACCCGGCAGACGGCGGGTACATTGACCCCGCCGACGCATACAGAATCCTGATAGCCGAGGCCACGAAATGACCATCCGCGACTGGATACCGTTCGCCGGCGCCCTGGTTGCGGTGGCGTTGCTGTTAGGAGGATAGAATGACGTTGTTTATCGCGATCGGTGTGCTTATTTTGTTGGAGGCAGGATGGGGTTGGTACCTGGTCGCGGTAATTTTGTGGGGGGTTCATATTTTATTCCATGCTTTGTCTGGATGACGAGATGATCGCCGAACAGATCCAAACCGCGATGACAACGCTCCGGTTCATGCCCGGCGAGAACACCGGTCGGCTCAAAGCAGTTTGGCCCGAGACGTTAAACACCGACCGCGAGAACTGGTGGGCAGCGACGAACGCGGAGAACGACACAAGGCTGCCGCCGTCTCCCGAGGACATCGCCCGCATGGACGTGGTGTTGTTCCAGTGGTTCCCGTTGCTCACGGCGTATGAACGGGTGCTGGTAAGCGCGAGGGGATCGGGGTGTTCGTGGCGCAAGATTATGGGGATCTGTCACCAGCACCTGGCACGGGGCAAGGATGCGCACAAGCGAAATTGGCGCAAGGCGATTAAGAAACTGTCGCGCTCCAAAGCCGCAGAAACCTTAGCGTTGACATCGCTAGGCTATTGACTTACGGTCCCTCACACGGTTCTAGAACTGACACCGCCACCCGCCCGGATTGCTCGGTGCGGGTTTTTTCGTGGCTGCGGTCGACCCCGCCCGGTCATCACAGGAGAGAATCAATGCGCCAACTTGGCCGGTATCGCCGGCGGTCCCGCCACCGCTTTATTTCGTCTGGCGTGAAAGCCGAGGTTCTTGATTTGCAACAGGGCGGCGACCTTGATTTGCAACAGGGCGGCAAACTCGATCTACAGGAGAATACCTGATGTACTGGCTCAAGAACCATAAGTGGCTGGTGATCGCGGCTATCATCATCGCCGGGCCTGGCCTGGTCTTGGCCACCACTCTGCCCAATCTTTCGGCGCTGACCGGTGCCGGGACGGCTTCGACGGATCTTGTCATAATCGCCGATATAGACGCGGTGGCGGATAAAAAGCAGACCATCGCCGAACACGCGATCGCGATTGCCGCCAATTTCGCCGACAACGCCATTACGGGCAGCGACGTCACCGCCGCCACGGACAGTGCGGAGGGTGTCGTCGAGCTGGCGACGGACGCGGAGACCGCAACGGGCACGGCGACTGATCGGGTAACGACGCCGGCCAACATCACGTCGCTGGCCCACATTACGATCTCAAGCACGGATATTCTGTCGAACAAGACGCTGATCGACGACAGCAACGTCGTTCATGCCGAGGAAGTGTTCGTCCGGGTTCGCAACACCTCTGGAGGAACCCTAACCGCAGGCACGGCCGTATATGCGAGCGGGTATAACGTCGGACAGGATTTGGTCGAAGTCGACAAGGCGGACGCCGACGATCCGGCCAAGATGCCTGCCCTCGGGTTGATTGAAGCCGATATTTCAAACAATGCCTCCGGCCATGTGACCTTGTCCGGTGATGTGGCGGACTTTAATACATCCACGTTTACTGTTCTTGACGAACTCTACGTTTCGACGACCGCCGGGGTTCTCACGGCAACTCGCCCCACGGCGGCGGGAACAGAAGTTCAAAAGATCGCCATTGTGACGCGCGATCACGGCTCATTTGGGCTCGTCGAGGTATTTGGTGCGGGTCGGGCGAACGACATTCCCAACACGTTCGCCACGGATTTCGATCTCAACGCCGACCTAACCGCGAGCGCGACTGCCGAGATTGATATGGCGTTGACCGACAGCACGGCGGGCGAGGGGATTGTCCTACCGCAACATGCGACGGTGTGTCCGGCCAGCACGGTTGCCGGTCAGATTTGCCTCGAAGTCGACGCCGACATCCTCCATATCTCCGACGGCACGGCGTTGCGGCCCTATCTTCCGGCGGGGGCATTTAGTAGCGACATTCTGGTGGGGGTGACCGGTGCCACCACAATCCAAACCAACGCTGTCGATAGCGCCGAGATTACTTCCGGCGCTGTTGATGAAGATCATCTAGCGGCGACCTTGACATTTGACGACGGGGATCTGTTGGACTTCGGGACGTTCGTTACGAGCAATTCCGAAGGCATCATGATGCCGGCCCACGCGACGGATTGTTCCACGGCCACGGCCGAGGCGCAGTTGTGCTGGGAGGAAGACGCCAACGCTTTCTTCGTTGGCGACGGATCGGCGGCTTTACGGATCAGCCCTGGGGGGGTCCAAACGCTATGGCTCCCCGCCGATGAATGGAAACCGGCGACGACCAACGGCGCGACTGCCTTAGCCCAGACTGAGACCACGGCGTTACGCCCGGACATCATCCATCTTGGCTTCGCGGCTGCTGCCGACGACTTCGCTCAGATGGCGGTGGCGTTCTCACCGGCTTGGGATTTGGGCACGGTTACGTTCCAAGTCTATTGGGCTCATTCCGGCGGTTCGACTTTCAATGTCGACTGGGCGCTTGAATGCGTCGCGGTAACCAACGACGGGACCATAGACGTGGTTTACGGAACGCCAGTCGTGGTTGAGGACGTGGGTGGTACGACGGAAGACCTGTACATCACACCGGAGTCGGGTGCGGTGACGTGCGGCGGTACGCCGGCCGACGGCAAGATTACGTTTTTCCAGATTTACCGAGACACGTCGGGCGATGACCTCGATGTCGATGCTGACCTGATCGGGGTCAAGATACTCTTCACCACGGATAGCGCGCTATGATCCGCTTGCTGAGGTTTCTCACGCTTGCGGTGGTCCTGCTGTGGTCGCCGGTTGATGCTTGGGCGGAACCGCAGGAGTTTCAGGTTGCCGTCGTCATGGCTGGCAGCGGCGAAGGTATCGGTGCCGGTGGGGCGGTTATGCCGGAGGCGCCGCCTTTCGCCGCCGTTGCGGTGGATTTTGACGGCATCAATGACAATCTGACGCGGGGGCAAGCCTTAACAGGGCAAACCGACACCAAGACAGGGGCACTGTCGGTTTGGGTCAGAATTGACCAGGACACTGCGAATAATCGAGAGATTATCAGTGTTCCTGGGATATTTGCTATACGGCTTTCCTCAACCGATAAGTTCTTAATTGTTGGGAATGCCGCTGGCCCGGTACAACATCTAAGTCTTTCTTCGTCCACCTCTTATACGAGCGGCTGGCATCATCTGCTTATAGGGTGGAATTTAGCGACACCTGAAGTCGATATGTGGATCGATGACAGCGAAGACGCTGGCTCGCTTACGGAGCTTTCGGACGGGACGATAGATTATTCCACGGTGGCCGAATTCGGTATCGGTGGTGATGAGGCCGGGACAGACCGCTTTGATGGATGTTTTGCTGATCTGTGGTTTGATGAAACGGCATTTATTGATTTCGCGGTCCAAGCCAATCGACGTAAGTTCATTGATGGTGCAGGTAAGCCAGAGGACCTTGGGGCAACGGGCAACTTGCCAACAGGAAGCCAGCCCATTCTCTATCTGAACCAGAACACAACCGCGGCTTGGCATACACAGGCGGGGAGCGGAGGCGGGTTTACCGAGGTGGGGGCGCTGACCGATTGCTCCACAAGTCCGAGCGACTAATGAAACACCTGATCCTCATATTCTTCCTCGGCGCCTGCACGTTGTTGCCTGACACAGTGCCTCCCGATGGCTTCGGCCTACAGCCCGTGACGGACTGCGAAATCTTCGCGGACGAAGCTCGCATGAATTGCCTACGCCAGTATGCGGTGAACATCGAGGACAACATCCCGACCGTGCCGACCCGCTATGATCCGGCGGCGGACATTATGAAGGGGCTGCCGTGATGACCAAGCCGAAGCCCGTGACGGAGACCATGGCGAAACAGATCATGGCGGCCAGCCTGTAATTATGGCGCTGACCATAAAGCAGGAGAACTTCTGCACCTCCTACGTTGAAACCGGCAACGCGAGCGAGGCTTACCGCCGGGCCTACAACACCGGGAACATGAAGCCTGCGACCGTAAACCGGAAGGCGAAGGAGCTTCTCGACAACGGCAAGATTACGGCAAGAGTGGAGGGGCTTCAGGCGGGGCACCAAGAACGCCACGAAGTGACCGTAGACAGCCTGACGGACGAATACGAAGAGGCGCGCGACGTTGCAAAGGACGGCGGGCAGGCATCAGCCATGGTTTCGGCCACGACCGGCAAGGCTAAGTTACACGGTTTGGTGACAGACAAGCAGGAGCACGCCGGCCCGGACGGCGGACCTATTCAGACCGAGGACGTGAGCACGACGGAATTGGCCCGGCGCATCATTCATGCGCTCAACGTGGCCTCGAAGACAGACACCTAGAAGGATCTAACCCATGACTGTATTTAGCGCGGCGTTCAGCGCCGTGGCAATTTCGGCCGCGCAGGATTTGTTTGAGATCGTGGCCCCGGCGAACTCGCGGGTACGCCTGTTGGAAATCGACATCGCGCAGTATTCGGACTTCGGCGACGCCCAGGCGGAAATCATCTCGCTCACCATGCTCCGCGGCCACACGGTTTCGGGCTCGGGCGGCTCAACCCTGACGCCGGTCAACGTCAACCCCTACGGCCGCGCCGCCGGAACGGTCGTCGAAGCCAACAACACCGTCGTGGCGACGACCAACGGGGTCTTGCTTTGGGCGAGCGGCTGGCATGTCCAGGCCGGGTTTCTGTGGGTTCCGCCGGAGCAAAGCCCGAACGGTGTTCTGCCGTTCCGCCGCCACATCATCATCAAGCCGAGCCAACGCTTTGTTGTCCGCATTACCTTACCTGCGGATGCGGTCACGACCAACGGCTCCATCCTGTTCGAAGAGATCGGCAAGGCGCCGGTTTCGTAATCCAGATTGGCGGCGGCGTGGAAGGACACGCAAGCTAGAACACGGGGACGCTGACAAGCACAGAGAGCCAAGATTCATACCTTGGACGATGTGATGCCCGTGATGTCAGCCGGAATCAAGCCCGGCCCGCCTATTTAATCAGTTACTCGGGATTTCCGAGCAACTGCCACCGCGGCAACCCGCCGCACTCCACTAGCAACAATAAGGAAGCAAGGAGATTATCATGGCAAAGCCATATGTTTCGATTCACGGCGATCGTTTGGGACTTCTCGGCAACGGCATACTCCGTGTCGACGGTATCCCGCTCAAGGGCCTCATTCCAAATCTGGGCAAGGACATCTGGGTCGACTCGGTGACGGGTGCCGACACCTCGGACGGCCTGACGCCAGACCGGGCCATGGCCACATGGGATGCTGCCGTCGCCGAATGCACGGCGAACAAGGGCTATCGGATCATCCTTCTGCCGAAGCACGCGGAGACGATTGCCGCCGCCGCCGGTGTCAATATGGACGTTGCAGGCGTGACCGTCGTTTGTCTGGGCGAGGGTGCCGACCGCGCCACGATTACCTTCAGCGCCACGGATTCGACGATCACAATGACCGCGGCCTCCTGTGTGATTCTTGGGTTCCCGATCTTCGTGCCGTCGATTGACGCGGTGGTTTCGCCGCTGGTCATCTCGGCCGCCGACTGCCGGGCCGACGTCGAGGTACAGGACGCCTCCGCCTCGGTCGAGTGTGAGCTGGCAATCCTGACCACGGCCGCCGCCGACAGGCTCATCGCCAATGTCGTGTACCAGGGATTCACGGCCGGCAATGCGGGGGTCAACGCGGTCCGTCTCGTGGGCGGCACCGGAGCCCGCATCAACATCGACTATTACGGCAAGGCGACGACGGCCCTGGTTGAATTTCATACCACTCCCGTCGTCGACGCCGTTGTCGCCGGCTACGGCTACCTTTCGGGCACCACCGATGGCTCTAAAATCGTCGTCGACACGGTGACTGGGTCCACTTGGTATCTCGATGATTTCCAGGATGGTGCAGCCGGCGCCACGTTCTCCGGTGGCTCTGGGTCGGCGGTTGCCGGCGGCGATCTCTCGACCATTGCGGCAGGGATTGTTGTGATTGACGGCTTCCACGATGTCCCGACGGCTGATGCGGTAACTGATGCTCAAATGCGCGATGTCATCGGCAGGAAGACCGATACTTTGAGCACTGTTGTCGTAGCGACCGATAGCCTGATGAGCTACATCAAGGGGCTGATAACGCAAACCCCGCAGTTCTTGGCAAACCAGACGCCGGCCGACATGGTGACCAATTCCAACTATCAGCGCGCCGATAGCCCGATTACGCTGTTCACCGTAACGGGCACGGTCAAGGTCAAGGTCTGGGCTCACATTGATAACACTGTTCTGACAGCGTCCAACGATGGCACGTTGGAAATCGGGGTCGTTGGCAATATCGCGATCCTCGCCGTCCAGGACGTTGTTACCGCCGCCGACTTCGCGACGGGCGATGACTGGGGCGGTACGACCGCGGCTGAGAACCCGGGCGTCGTGATGCTGGACTGGGTCGTGCTCGGTAACGGTGACGACATCATCATGACCATTGCGGGATCGACGGATATCTCACAGGGGCAGATGACGTTCTACTGCGAGTGGTTGCCGGTGGTTGCCGGATCGACGGTGGTGAATGCCACCCTGCCGACTTAACTTGTGGGGAGATATCGGGAGGGGCTGAGGCGCCCCTCCCGGCGTGTTTTTATGCCCGATTGGCCGAATGGGAGCGACGATCTGATGCGCGTCATTCACGAGCGCCCGCCGATGTACGGCGACATGATCTCGGTGGCTGGGGCGAAGAAAGTTCTGATCGAGGCCGGGGCATGGGCTTAAGCGCGCTTGATGAGTTGATCGGCCGCCTGGAGGTGATGCCCAAGGAGCAACTCGCGGAGATCACCGCCGACGCCCTCGCGGCTACTGCGGGCATGAAGTGGATACCAAATCCGGGGCCGCAGTCAGAGGCCTATTACAGCCTCGCCGACGTGCTGCTCTACGGCGGTGAAGCGGCGGGCGGCAAGAGCGACCTACTCGGCGGTTTGGCGCTGACGCAACACCAGCGTTCGTTGATCATGCGCCGGCAGTACACCGACCTCGGGTTTATCATCGAACGGGTGCGCGAGATCGAGGGTTCGGGGACGGGCTTCAACGGCTCGCCGCCGCCCAAACTCAGGACCGATGATGGTCGGTTGATCGACTTCGGCGCGGCGGCCAAGCTCGGCGACGAACAGCATTGGCAGGGTCAGCCGCACGACTTTCTCGGCATTGACGAGGTGGTGCATTTCCTCGAGGCCCAGATCCGGTTTGTGATGGGTTGGGTACGCTCGACGGTCGAGGGCCAGCGGTCGCGCACGGTGTTCGCGTCGAACCCGCCGGCGACATCGGACGGCGATTTCATCATCGGCATGTTCAGGCCGTGGCTCGACCCGACGCACCATAACCCGGCGAAGGCCGGCGAGTTGCGCTGGTACGTCTCGGACCCGGACGGCAAGGACTTCGAGGTTGACGGGCCGGAACTCTATCAGTTTCCTGGTCAGGACAAGCCGGTCACGCCGCACAGCAGGACATTTATCCCGGCGTCGCTGGGTGACAACCCGTTCCAGCGTAACACCGGATATGAGGCGACACTCGACGCCCTGCCGGAGCCGCTTCGGAGCATCGTGCGGGACGGCAATTTCATGGCCGGGCGGGTCGACGACGCCTGGCAGTTGATTCCGACCGCCTGGATACGAGAGGCGCAGGACCGCTGGACGGACAAGCCGTTGGCGGGCACTCCGATGAGCTGCATGGCGGTCGATCCAGCCGCCGGTGGCCCGGACAAATCGACCATCGCAATGCGACACGACGCATGGTTCGACAAGATCATCGAGAAGCCCGGCGTCGAGACGCCCATGGGGACCGAGATTGCTGGGCTCGTGGTCATGCACCGCAGGAACCAGGCGGTGGTGGTCATCGACATGGGCGGTGGTTACGGCGGGGTGCCGTTTACCACGCTTGAGGCTAACGGCATCGATCCGGTCGCGTACAAGGGGTCGGAGACATCGAACGCGCGGACCAAGGACCGCAAGCTGGGTTTCTACAACAAGCGCACGGCGGCATGGTGGAAGTTCCGTGAGGCTCTTGATCCGTCGCAGATGGGCGGCTCGGCGATTCAGTTGCCGGACGATCAGGAACTATTGTCGGACCTGACCTCGGTGAAGTTCGGCACGGTACAGCATAAGGGCGTCATGTCGATCAAGGCGGAGACCAAGGAAGATGTGGTCAAGCGATTGGGTCGCTCGCCGGACAAGGGCGACGCGGTAGTCATGTGCTGGTCGAGCGGGGATGCCACCATGCTCGGCCAGATCATTCCCGTCGATCAGCGGATCAGGCAGGGCGGCCGCAAGCCGAAGGTGGTGACCAGCCGGGACCACAAGCGGATGAAGAGGAAACGGTGAACGCCCTTGTAATCTTTCACGACCACGGCTGCCACGTCCTTGACCCGCTGCTGAAGCGCGGGTTTCGCCATTGCTTCGTCGTGGTGAAAGACGATGCCGGGTTCTGGATACGGATTGATTCAAAGATAGGCGTCCCCGAGATCGACGTGGTTGGGGGGCCGAAAGACGACCTCGCCGCGTTCTGGCGTGACCACGGCTACACGGTGGTGGAGACCAAGCGTGGAACAGACGCGCCACGGGTGGGGTTGATCACCAATTGCGTCGGGATGGTGAAGTGCGTGCTCGGCCTGCGCGCCGCCTTCGTCCTAACGCCGCGGCAGCTATACAGGAGATTGACAAAATGAGCTTGCTCCCCGGAAAAGCGCTATTCAGCACACCCAAGCCGGCGCCGGTCGAGCCGTTGCCCGAAATCCCGGAGCCCACCGTCATGCCGGACCCGGACGACAAGGCGATCAACGCCAAAAAGCGACGTGAGTTCGCGCAGCGGCGTATGCGCTCCGGCCGCGTCTCGACGACCAGTCAGGCGCCGCAAGGGACCGTGTTAGGCTGATGGACGCCATCGCCCAGGAACTCATCAAACAGGGCAATGCTCTGTTCTCCACGCGCTCGACGCTGATGAACCTGTTTCAGGAAATCGCCGAGAATTTCTATCCGATCCGAGCGGACTTCACGACCAACATAATCCTGGGAGAGGACATCACCGCGCATCTCTCCACGTCTTATCCGATCCTCGCCCACCGCGACATGACGAACGCGCTGTCGGCCATGCTGCGCCAGCGCGGGGTGCAGTGGTTCGGTATCAGGACGGGGCGGCAGGAGGTCGATGAGGGCCGGGCCCTGAAGTGGCTGGAGTGGGCGACCAACTTGCAGTACCGGGCGATGTACGACCGCGTGGCGCGGTTCGTGCGCGCCACCAAGGAGGGTGATGCCGATTTTGCCGCCTTTGGTCAGGCCGTGCTCTATGTCGATACCAACCGCGACGGCGATACGCTGCTGTACCGCAACTATCATATCCGGGACGTGGCGTGGGTGGAAAACGCCGAAGGTGCCATTGATACGGTACACCGCAAATGGAAGCCGACCGCCCGCGATTTGGTGTTCGACTTCCCCGGAAAGACCCATAGCGCGGTTACGAAGATGATCGCCAAAGACCCGTTCCATAAGATCGAATGCCGCCACATTATGGTGCCGACCAGTCGCGCGCCGGATGCCCCGGCGGCCGAGCGAGACTTCAAGTTCCGGTCGTATTTCATCGATGTGGAAAACCAGCACGTCATGGAGGCCGTGCCGTCGCGCCTTCTGAAATATGTTATCCCACGGTGGCAGACGGTGTCGGGTTCGGCCTACGCCTATTCGCCGGCGGCCATCGCCGCGCTGCCCGATGCGCGAATGATCCAGGCGATGACCTACTCGTTGCTGGACGCCACGGAAAAGGCGGTCCAGCCGCCGATGATCGGTCAGGCGACCATGATCAAGTCCGATCTCGAACTGTGGTCGGGCGGCACGACCTGGGTTGACGCGGAATACGACGAACGGCTCGGCGAGGCGTTACGGCCGATCCCGCTCGATCTGCGCGGGCTTCCTCTCGGTGTTGAGGCGTCCCGCGACGCCAAAGGGATGATTGCCGAAGCGTTCTTCCTCAACAAGATTTCGCTGCCGCCGGCCGACCGGGAAATGACCGCTTACGAGACAGCCCAGCGGGTCCAGGAATACATCCGCCAGGCGCTGCCGCTGTTCGAACCCATGGAAGTCGAATACAACGGCGCGCTGTGCGAGATGACTTTCGGCACGCTGATGCAGGGCGGCGCGTTCGGCTCGCCCGAGGACATGCCGCCGGAGCTATCCAACTCCGAGGTGGAGTTCAAGTTTGAAAGCCCGCTGCAACGGGACGAGGAGCGCAAGGACGCAGGGGTTTATCTTGAGACCAAGGCAATCCTGGCCGAGGCCGCCGCGCTCGAACCTGGTCTGGTTGATATGGTCGACGGCCGCCAGGCGCTGCGCGACGCACTCAAGGGTGCAGGTGCTCCGGCGAGATGGCTGCGCGATGACGACGAAATGGACGAACTGGCGGCGCAGCGAGCCGAACAGGAGCAAGCGGGCCAGGTGATGAATGAGCTTGAGCGCGGCGGCGAAGTGGCCGAGCAAATCGGCAAAGCGTCGAAGGTCTTGAGTGAAGCCAGTGCTGCGGAATAGTCCTCACAAGTACCCATGGGATGTCTTTCCAATCGCCAAGCCCGAGGCCGGCGCGGTGCAAGCCGTTTACCGTGGGGAGGCGACACCGGACCAACAGAGACTCGCTATCGAGTTTATCGTCGGGAAGCTGAGTGAAGCCGACGAAATGACCTTTCGGTCAGAACCTGATGGTGGTCTTGGTTCCGCATTTGCCGAGGGTCGCCGGTTCGTGGGGAGCCAGATAGCACGGATTATCAAGACCCCCATTTCAAAGTATTCAGCCGTAAAACCGAACCCAGACAAGGATGATAAGAATGGATGAGATGGCCCATGCTGACGAATCTGTAACAGAGAAGGCGGATCGGGAAAAATGGGAGTCCGAGGAAGATGTGCGGACTCTTGTGCGTGCCGGCGAAATCCGTAAGGACAAGGCTCGCCTGAAACGCGCGACAGTGATGGCTACAGAACAATTGCAGGCCCTTGAGGAGATCAAATAATGGCTGAAGCAGAATCGAAAGTGGTAGAACCCAACGCCTCCCAACTCGCAGACGTTATCGACGCCAATCCAGACCAAGACGCAGCGGCTGCTGCGAAGGCTGTCGCCGATGCCGCCGCGGCGACCGCTGCCGGCGGCGAAGAGGAGAGCGGCACTGTCGTCTGGCCCGACAAATGGCGCGAGGAGATGGCCGGCGACGACGCCAAGAAACTGACCAGACTCGGTCGCTTCGACCATCCCGGTCGCATCTTCGATTCCTATCTGGAACTGGAGCAAGCGCACAAGAGCGCCGACGTGAGGTCACCCTTCCCCGACGAGGGCAGCGACAAGGACAAGGCCAGGTGGCGCGAGGACAACAGCGTCCCCGCCGAGGCCAAGGGTTATTTGGAGAAACTGCCGGACGGCCTGGTCGTTGGCGAAGAGGACGCCGCCGGCATGGCGACCCTAGCCGATGCCATGCACGCGGTTCACGCCCCGGCCGGTGTCACGCACGCCGCCATGGGGGCCTATTACGAGCACGTCGGGAATGTTGCGGCCGAGCGCGCCGAACAGGACGCCGCCGGCAAGAAAGCCACGGATGATGACCTGAATGAATTATACGGGGTCGACTTCCGCCGCAATATCAACGATCTCAACGCATGGCTCGGGACTGCCCCCGAGGGCGTCAAGGAAAACATTCTCAGTGCCCGGACGCCTGACGGCTCACCGTTGGGCAACGATCCGGAATACCTCAAATGGATGATCTCTCAAATGCGGTTGCTCAACCCGCTGGTGACCGTTCCCGGTCTCGGCGGAGGCGATCCCGGTGCCACGCTTGATGACGAGATCAAGGTCATCGAAGAGAAGATTCGAACCGACAACAAGACGTACCGGGCCGACAAGCCGATGCAGGCCCGCTACCTCGAACTGATCGCTGCGCGCGACAGGCGCAAATAGTTCAACCCGGCGGACAACCCGAGAGGCCCCGCCACCACTACCTTAACTGCCGAATACGACGCCCCGCCCTTGGGACGCGCTGGCCCCGCTGAGACGCGGAGAACCCGGCTCGCCACGCGCGGACAACCTGAGTAGACGGTCATTTCAAACCATCTTTAGGAGGTTTTGACATGGCTGCTGACATAGGCGCATATCAAACCAAATACCGCCAGGAACTGATTCTCGGGTTCGAGGACCGGCAGTCCCGGCTTCGTTCGACGGTCGTCACCGAGGCGGACGTCAACGGCAATCAAGCCGTGTTTCTCGTTTCCGATAGTGGGAGCGCGACGGCTACCACCCGTGGCGCGGACGGCCTGCTGGTCGCCCGTGACGACAGCCACTCCCAGAACACGGCCATTCTCGCCGAGTGGCACGACCTGGTCCGCAAGACCCGGTTCAACATCTTCGCGAGCCAGGGCAACCAGCTCGCGCTGATGCAGACGACCGCGATGGGCGTTATCAATCGCAAGATCGATGACGACATCATCGCGGCTCTGGACACGGCGACAAACGACTTGGGTGCGGCGACAACCGCCGACCTCGCCAATGTAATGAAGGCGCTGACGATCCTCGGCGACAACACCGTTGACATCGAGGACGAGGACAACATGTTTGCCCTCATCTCACCCGGCTTCAAGGGCGAGTTGATGCAGATTCCGGAGTACAGCTCTGGGGACTACGTCGAGATCAAGCCCCTGGTCGGCCCGGCCATGACGTACTTCCGGTGGGCTGGGTTCAACTGGATTTGCCACCCTCGTCTGACCGGTTCGGTCGGCGCCGGCGGCTCCGGTGCATCCGAGAAATGCTACTTCTACCATCGGAACAGCATCGGCCACGCTCTCGACAAGGAGGGTATGGATTCCAAAATCGGGTACGACGAAGAGCAGGATTATTCGTTCGCCCGTATGTCCACGTTCATGGGGTCCAAAAAGCTCCAGAACAAGGGCATCGTCCAGTACCTGCACGACAACTCCAACAACACCGCCTCGTAAGGAGGGCTGAAAAATGGCTTATTCGACTTCTGCTCCCCCGGTGCGTGTTGCCGGCTCGATTGCCGGTCCATCGCTTTGGATGTACTCGCACGCCACCGACAATTCCGCGGCCGTTCTGGCGCAGGATTATTTCACCAACGGCCTTGACCTCGGTATGGCAATCGGTGATTTGGTCTACCACTTCGAAATCGACGCTTTGCTGGGAACCTGGCACAGCGTTGAGACGGTGGATGCCGACGGCACTCTTCTGAAGTTGACGCGGGATTAACCAATCTCACCATCAATCTCGGGCGGCCCTTCACGGGGTCGCCCGATTTCTTTCAAGGAGAACCTATGCCCGAGACAACCGAAGACTCCCGCCAAGTCCGTGCCATTTCCCAGGACCGGATCATCCTCGCAAGGTCCGCTCACAATACATGGAATGTCCGCGTTCCCGTCGGCACCCTCCCCGAAGATTTGCTCAATCCCGAATACTGGAAGCACGTCGCTCAGGCGTCACGCTTCAAGCCCGGCGACGACATCGTCGCGCGGTGCGAAGACCGCACCTGGCGAGCCAACTACGAGATTCGCGATGTCGGCACGTTGCACGCGAGCCTGGCGCTTTTGAAGCCGGACAGCGACGGCGTGTGCTGGTTCGACAACCTCATCGACCTGCCCATGGAAAACGAAACCCATTATGTCGAGTGGGTCAACGTCGGGGTCGGGGCCGTGGTCAAGCGCAAGTCGGATAAGGAGACCATAGAGAAAGGCTTTCCGACCAAAGAACGTGCCGCCGAATGGATGCACCGGCACGTCAAGGCGATCGCGGCCTAACCCAACGCCATAGGAGGCTATCATCGCATCAAAACTCCTCGTTTTCAACGCCGCGCTTTTGCTGTGCGGAGAGCGGAAACTCGCGTCGCTGACGGAGAACCGTGAGCCTCGGCGCCTGCTCGATGATGTCTTCGACGGTGGTGCCGTGAAGACGTGCTTAGAGGCTGGATTTTGGAACATGGCCACACGCTCGATCAAGATTGAATTCGACCCTTCCGTCAGTCCTGATTTCGGCTTTACCCGCGCCTTTGCCAAGCCATCGGATTGGGTACGCACGTCGGCGGTCTCGACCAGCGAGTATTTCAGGCCGCCGCTCAAGGACAACCAGTTCTCCGACGAGGCCGGCTACTGGTTTGCCGACATCGACACGCTTTACGTCAAGATGGTTTCGGACGGCGCAGATTACGGCGGCGACCTGGGCAACTGGACGGAATCCTTCACCCGCTACTTCGAGGCGTATCTGGCTCACCGGGTCGCGTTCAAACTGACCAGAAGTCAGAAGGTTCTCGGCGAGATCGAAGAGGAATTGAAGAAGCGTCTGAAGGGCGCGTCGGCCAAGGACGCCATGAATTCCGGCACATCCATTCCGCCGGAGGGGAGTTGGAATCGTGCCCGGCTTGACCGTGGCGGCTCGGGGCGGAGAGACGGCGGAACCCGGAGGCAACTCATTGGCTAGTTCATCGGGCGACAATACTCCTGTCACCGGCTTGGGCCGGGAGAGAAAGAGCCCCCTCGACGGTCCACTGTTTCTTCGACCTACGGAGGCGACATCGGATGATTTCTATTGAGACGCCGGTTTCCCTTGCCAGTTCGGCCAGAGTGAAGTCACGACCTCTGTAATGCACCAGTACGTTGGTAGCACGGTTGTTGGCCTGTTCTTGCTTGGTGGCCCAGCGGCAATTGCTCGGTTCATAGTTACCGTCATTGTCGATGCGGTCGAGACTATGAGACGCGCTCGGGCGCTCGCCCATGTCGGCAAGGAAGTTCTCGAATGTGCGCCACCGCTCACAGACCGTAATGCCGCGACTCCGGTATTGTTCGAAGCTGGGATAGGACGGCTGAGTGCATCGGGACACCATATTTTGCCATGAGGAATAGACGGCGGTTCGCTTGCCTCTCGCCGTATGGCGATGAGCGCCGCGCTTGCAACCACACGATGCGGGTCTGCCAGACCTGACCCAATACGTTTCCAATATTTGTTCGTTCCCACACACACACTTGCACAGCCACCGGGCATTGGCGCCGCTGGCTGTGCGCCTTGATCCTGAGCGGGCAATGACGGTCCAGTGCCCGAATATTTGGCCGGTGAGGTTTTTGAATCGCCCTGGCATATTGAAGCCCATTAAAGCAGAAAGGACAGTGTATGTCGATAGCGACGCCAGCCCTCCTGGCCTTTAACCGTGGACGTGTTTCGCCCAAGGCGCTGGCGCGGGTCGATATTCAGCGCATGGCGTTTTCCGCCGATGTGCAGACCAATCTCCCGCCGCGCGTGCTCGGCTCGATGTCGCTGCGTCCTGGGTGGGAGCATCTGTTTTCCACCAACGGCAACACGGCTGCGAAATACCTGCCGTTCATCTTCTCGATAACCGATACCGCGCTGATTGAAGTCACCCCGAGTGGCATACGCTTTGCAGTTGACGATGCGATTGTCACCCGCGCCGGCGTTTCCACAGCGATCACCAACGGGACGTTTACCAGCGATATCACGGGCTGGACCGACAACGACGAGGCCGGCGCGACATCGGCCTGGGCGGCGGGGGGGTATCTCGAACTCGTCGGCACCCTGTTCAACGCGGCGGTCCGGCGCCAGCAAGTGACCGTCAGCGACCAAAACGTCGAGCACGGCGTGACGTTCACCATCGAACGTGGTCCGGTCTCGATCAAGATCGGCTCCACGTCCGGGGGAGCAGAATACGTCTCCGAAAGGGAACTCGGCACTGGAACCTACTCGTTCGCGTTCACGCCGACCGGGAATTTTCACGTCGAACTGGCCGGACGAGCGCAGGCCAAGGCGCTGGTCGATTCGGTCACGGTTGATTCGTCGGGTGATTTCGTTCTGCCCGCGCCATGGGCGGAAAGCGATTTAAGCAACCTGCGTTGGTCGGCATCGGGCAATGTCGTGTTCATATCGTGCGACGGGTTTCAACAGCGTCGTCTGGAGCGCCCCACCAGCGCGGCTCCCAAATCCTGGGGCATATCGCTGTATCGGCCTAATGACGGGCCGTTCCGCGGTATCAATGTCTCGACCATTAAATTGACGCCCTCGGCGCTGACCGGCGACATAACCCTGTCCGCGTCACGCGCCCTTTTCTCCTCGTCTCATATCGGCGCGCTGTTCAGCATCCTGTCGATCGGCCAGACAGTCGCGGCGGTACTGACTGGTCAAGACGAATTCACCGACGATGATTCCATGCGGATCACCGGGGTCAGCAATAGCCGGATATTCACTGTCGAAATATCGGGCAGATCGGACTCGACGATCACGTTGCAGCGGTCGATCGACGAGACTGGGTCGTGGGTCGATGTGGCAACATATACTGCCGACCAAGGCGCGACCGGCTTCGACGACGGCCTGGACAACGTGATCGCCTTCTATCGCATCGGCATCAAGACCGGCGACTATGGAACGGACACGGTTACAGTCACGCTGGTGAGCCCTTCCGGCGGCATCAAGGGCGTCGCACGGGTGACGGACTATACGAGTCCGGTATTGGTCTCCGCGGCGGTGCTTTCCAATATGGGGGGCACCGGGGCGTCGCGCGACTGGCAGGAGGGCTCGTGGTCTGACTTCCGGGGGTTCCCTTCGGCGACAGCCCTCTATGAGGGCCGCAAATGGTGGTCGGGCAAGGGCAAGTTCTTTGGTTCAATATCGGACGCCTTCGATAGCTTCGACGAGGATTTCGAGGGCGATGCCGGGCCGATCAACCGAACCATCGGCGAGGGGCCGGTCGATGTTGTCAACTGGCTCTTGCCGTTGGAACGGCTTATTGCCGGGACTGCCGGGGCGGAAGTCTCGGCGCGGTCCTCGTCGCTGGATGAACCGCTCACGCTGAGCAACTTCAATGTGAAGGACGCCTCTACTCAGGGGTCGGCGGCGGTCCCGGCGGTCAAGATCGATACCGTCGGCATTTTCGTTCAGCGTGGCGGGACGCGGGTGTTCGAGCTGGGGCAGGGATCTTCGGGGCGATCAATTTATTCGAACGAGTACGTCCCGATCGATCTGACCGACATCATCCCTGAAATCGGCGAACCGGGCATCGTTCGCATGGCGGTCCAGCGACAGCCCGATACGCGGATACACTGCATTCGTTCCGATGGGACTGTCGGGATGCTGATACGCGAGCCCGACAACGAGGTTCTGTGCTGGCTCGACATCGAAACCGACGGCAATGGCATCGAGGATGTCGTTGTGCTGCCGGGGTTGGTCGAGGACAAGGTCTATTATGCGGTCAGGCGCACGGTCAACGGCTCAACCAAACGCTATCTTGAGAAATGGGCGCTGGAAAGCGATGTCGGCATTCACTCGACAATCTATGACGGTGTCTCGACGACATCGATCACCGGGCTTAAATACGTCGATAACACGATTGTCACGGTGCGGGACAGCGCAGGCGACAAGATCGAGAACCTGACCGTTACCTCCGGCACCATAACGCTTTCGACAGCCGTGACCTACGCCCATATCACGCCGGCGGTTTGCAAACTCGCCGACAGTTTCGTGGCCTTCACGAACTCACCGGCGAGCGCGGCCGTCACGGGGCTGGATCATTTGGAGGGCGAGTCCGTGGTTGTCTTCGCCGACGGCAAGGCACTGGAAGATTCGTCGGGGGATATAGCGACATTCACCGTGTCCTCCGGGTCTATCGCGATGACCGACGGCGGGGCCGCTTACGCAGCGGAGCAAGGCATCGTCGGTCTCGCCTTCCGGGGGCGCTTCAAATCGACGAAGCTGGCCTATGCCTCGCAACTGGGGTCCGCGCTGACCCAGCGCAAGCGCCTGTCGCATCTCGGCCTGATAATGGCGAACACACACGCGCAGGGGGTCACCTACGGGCCGGACTTCGACACTCTGGATGCCCTGCCGGCGATCGACGACGAGGGCGCCGAGGTGGCTTCCCATACAATCCACGAGGCCTATGATAAGGATATGTTCGAGTGGCCCGGCGGCTGGGGGACCGATGAGCGCATGTGTCTGGAAATGAATGCACCGCGGCCGGCGACGGTCATGGGCGTCGTGGTTGGTATCGATGAAACGGATAAAGCCTAATGAGCATCGTACCCTTTGATCCGAAGCATTGTGCCGGCGCCGTCGCTCACTCCTCGCAGGCCCACTACCAACACCTGCTGGATAACCCCTTACAGTTTAGCCATCTGTGGGGGGAGACATACTCAGCCATCGACGGCGAGGATGTAATCGCTATTGGCGGCCTGGTGCCTGCCGATGACGGTCAGGGCGGATGGGTGCTGTTCACGGATAAGGTCACGCCCGCGCGCTTCCTGGGGGTCCACAGGGCACTGGAGCGGTATTTGAGGTCCACGGATGCCATCTTCGCGCACATCGACCCCAGCAGCAGTGTGTCGGTGCGTTGGGCACAGGTTCTGGGCCTTGAGGTGACTGGAACTGAAGTACTCCCCGATGGCCGCGAAATGTTGAGGGCGGATAGCCATGTTCGGATTTCTTAAAATCATGGAGCAAGAGCGGCTGACAGGCCGCGTGCCGGAGTGGTGCGAGGGCATAGAGCCGGAGCAGCATGCGCGATGGTGCTTCGATCCGGCGACGGTGGTCACTATCGGGCTCGGTGTCGCATCGACCATGATGCAGGCGAAAAACACTCTGGCGGCGGGCAAGGCGGAGCAACGGGCGGGGCTGGCACGACAACAGGCACTGGAGCACCAAGCCAAACAAGCGCGCCAGAACGCCGGTCAGGAGCGCGCCTCGTCGCAGCGTGCGGCGTCTGAGCAGCGCCGTCAGGCCAGGTTCTTGTCGTCCCGCGCCTTGGCCCTTGCGGCGGCGAGTGGCGGGGGGGCCGGCGGTTCGGTGGAAAACATCCTCGGCGATATTGGTGCCGAAGGAGAATTCCGGGCTCTGACCGAGATGTTTACCGGCGAAGAGCGCGCCCGGCATCTCGAAACCCAGGCCGACGCGTTGATATTCGAGGGCAACCAGGAGCGTCGGGCCGGCGACATTGCGCGCCGCGCGTCCAAGGGCAGGGCTTTTGGCCAGGTACTTTCCGGGGCGGGCAAAGCTGTGGGCACTGCGTATGACGCAGGATATTTCAGCCCGACGACGGCCGGGTCCGGCGCGGGGCTGTCGCGTTATGGGTGAAGGATAGATCATGGCGCGTCTTCCCACAGTTGAAAGTTTTGGATCACGCCCGACGCCGCGATCGCAGCGCGGGGTGGTCTCGTTCCGCGCTGATATTGCCGAGAACGCCGAAGTGAGGGCGGCCGGACAGGCAACTGATCCGTTCGGTGACCTGTCTGTTGTTGCGATAAATGTGTCCGAGGGAATTGAGCGGCAGAAGCTGGCCAAGGCGCGGTCTGATTTTCTGGTCGGGAAGGTCGAGCTCGACGCTGAATTCGCCAATGACCAAGACTTTGAAACCTCGGATGAGAGATACGCCAAGAGGATTGGCGAACTCAAAGCCACAACTTCTGAGGGACTGTTTGGCAAGTCTGCCGCAAATTTCACCAACCAGACGGACCTAGACATTGCCCGTGGCGTAGCGACCAACCAGGGCAACGTATTTGTCCAGCGCCAGACCCACAATCTGGCGGAACTCTCCACCATGCTGGATACCAACCGCACCGCGATGCTGACTGCTCAAGACCCAGAGGCGCGGGCAAGTCTGCTCGATACGTCGAACGACGCCATCACGTCCATGGTCGAGCAGGGGTTCCTCGATGAGGTCGATGGCGAGAAGATGAAGCGGGATACCGCGATAGATTACGCGGTTACGGCGGTGTCGATGCAGCCGCCCGAGGTTCAGCATCAAATGCTTGGAATCCCGGAGGGATGGTCGCCCGGCGATAAGCTGCCTCCGAGAAAGAAGAATGGCACACTCGTCGATTTCATCGATGAGGCAAAGCGGGTGGAACTGGCTCGCAAGGCCATGCCCGGCGTTAATGCCCGAGTGGCGGTTGAGGAGACGGCGCGCATTCTGGATGATGAAAATCTGTCGGGTGACCTGGAGAAACAACTTGATGAAGCCAAGAAGATCAAGAACCCCACGGTCATGGACGATGTCACGCAGCGGCTGAAGGCGGAATACACGTTGCAGAAGGCGCTTGATGCCGAAGACAGGGTTCAAAGCGCGCGAGAGGATGCGGACGCCATCATTAAGAGCGGCCTGGGTTCCAGCGCCATGTTCGAGGCGGTCGGCGAGATTGAAGATGCGGAGCAGCAAGCGGCGGTCAGGAAGCTGGTGAAGCAACATCTTTCCGAGCAAGATTACCTGACCAAAAAGGATCTAGATGAGAAGGCAAACGACGCCGTTGGTCTGGCCCGCGAAGGTAGGTTTGAGGAGATCAGCGACGAGGTTCTGGCCGAACTCGGCGGGCCTATGGCTGCGACACTTGAGAGGATTTCATCGAGTTTCAAACGAGGCGCGCCGGTCGATAGCAAGCCGGAGGTTGAGAACAAACTGAACGGAATGGACGTCGAGGAACTGGCGGCGGTTAATCTGCTTGACGAGGAATATGTCGGTGGCTTGTCTGCTAACCGCTGGCAGGTCTGGTCAGACCGACAGGGGTCAATCAGCAAGGCGGCCGAGCCAACGACTCCTGCGGTCAGGACCGCTCTGCGGACTCGCGTGCAGATCGTCAAGAGTGACCTGGATGCTGCTGGTGTGACCAGCGATAAGAAAGTAAATCAGTTCAATACAATGCTGGACGAATTGATCGGTGCTTACGAGGCAGAAGCGGGCAAAAAGGCTGGTTCGGCGGAGATACAGGGTTTCGTGGATCATTTGCTCATTGAAGGCGAGAAAACAGGCATGATTATTGACCCTGACATTCGTCTGTTCGAGGCGGGCGTCGGGGATGAGTTCTTTATTGAGGACGTTGACCAAATACCGACGAAGGACTTGGCGCCGTTCAAGGCCTCGATGGAAAAGTCTCTAGGGCGCGCGGCCTCCGACGATGAGGTCGTCGAGGCATACAATGATTGGCTTCGGGGGACGTTCCTTGGCAGATAACATCGTCGCCTTCGACGCCTTCTTCAAAGAGCGCGAGGAGCAGAAACTCAACAACCCCACGCTGGATGAGCCGAAGAACGAGTTCGACGATTTCTTCGCCGGGCGTCAGAAGGATAGGGCGCTGGATCAATCTCTCAGGATTGGTTCCCAGTCCAACCCGGATGAAGTCGCCGAAGCCATTGGCATTGCCGACGGCCTAAACCTGCCGGTCGATACCGTCGAGCGCAACTTGCCGGAAACGCAAGAGGTCCAGCGCCAGCGCAACATCAAGGCTTTGGTCGAGGGGCTCCCGTCGACTACGGAATGGCTGTCCGATCCCGAGAACGTCAAGCTGGCGCATGACGATGTTGAGAACCTTACCGCATACGAGGGACTGGTTAACGCTTACCTCAGACGACCTTCAGAGACTCCCGCTCCGGCGCCGACCGGCGATATGGCGGCGGACTATCGGAAGATGGCGGCGTTGAACCTGGCTGCGATAGAGGGGATTCCTCGCGCCTACAAGCGTGGTGTTCTGCTTCATCAACAAGGCTATCTCGGCGTGGCCCTGCGTCGGTCAGGCGATGACCCGGAAATCCTTGAAGCGATCAGGGTGAGCCAGGCGAAGAGCAGGGCCCTCGGCGAGGCCGGCGAGGGGGCATTCAGTTTCCTCGAAGAGGCCTCTGAGGTGTTCGGTCAGATGTTGGAGGGCATGACATCGCCCGAAGCGGCGGCGCGTACCGGCGCGGGCGCCGTGGTGGGGGCTATTGTGGGGCTGGGCGGCGGGCCGTTTGCTCCCGTGACATCGGCCGCGGGGGCTTTGACCGGCGCCGGTGCCGGCTTCGTATCTCACCTCGCGGTCGATTCCTACATTGTCGAGGGCGGCCTGTCCTATATCGAACAACTTGAGGAGGGCATCGATCCTGAAGTCGCGCGGTACACCTCTCTCGGCGTCGGCGTTATAAACGCGGCGCTTGAGGTTATCGGTGCGCGCTTCGTCTTGAAACCCATTACCGCCGCTGGCAGGCGGATGTTTGCGGTCGGGCTCAAGGAGGCAATGAAGCGCGCCACGGTACTGGGTGCGGCCAAGACGCTCGGCCTGACCTACGGCGCCTCCGTTCTCGGAGAGACGACTACCGAGGTGATGCAGGAGGCGGTCAACATCGCCGCGGAAGAGATTGGCAAGCACTTCAGCGAGGGCGAGTTCGACAGCGTCACTCAGGAAGAGGTCACCGAGCGTTTGGCTATGATCGCCGAGAAAGTGTTTAAGGCGATGGTCGTGCTGTCCCTGCCAGCGCCGGGTGCGAACTTCGCGATGGATGTCAACGCTGCCCGTCGAGCCACGGATAGCAAAATGCTGTTCGAGGCGCTGGGTTCAAACGCCGAGGCATCCAAGCTCCGCGCACGTCTGCCGGCGAAGTACCGCGAGTTTGTCCTGGCCGTGCAGGCCCGTGCGGCGGAAGAGGGCGGCGCCATCGACAACGTCTACGTCGATCCCACGGTGCTTCAGACGCTGATGCAGGACGGCGTAATCGACGACTTGATCGAAGATATTCCAGAACTCGCGCAGACCGCCATCGAGGCTCGGACGACGGGCCAAAAAGTGGCGATCCCGCTTGCCGACTACCAGACGCATATTGCCGGCACCGGGGCGGGTCAGGCGCTGATGGGCGACATCGCCTTCCTGCCCGACGACATGACCTCGAATGAGGCAGACCGCTTCAATACCGAAGTCGCTGACATTATGAAGAGCGAGTACGAAGCCGCCCTGAAGGCGCATGAGTCCGAACAAGAGCGACAGGGTCCATACGACCGGATATTCGACGGTGTTCTCGCGCAACTTACGGCAGCGGGCCAGACGCCCGAGGCGGCACGGCACCAGGCGGCGCTACATGTGGCCCAGGCGCGGGTTCTAGAGGCGCGCTACGGGGTAGACCCGCAGACGGTGTACGGCAACCTCCAGATAAGGGGGCCGGTGCCTGAGAGCATACGCAACCCCGTCGAGTCCATTGACCTTCTGATTGAAGCCGCTCGACGCGGGGTTCCAGAGGGTAGCCAGGATTTGCTTGGCGAGTCGCTTCAGGACTTTGCGCGGCGCCGTGGTATTAGCGATGATCGCGGCGACCTCGTTGGCATCGATGATGATCTCAAACCCTTCCAGCGGAAGATGCTGCGCGAAGATGGGGATGCGATTGACAAGGTGCGTGAGGCGGCGGTTGAAGCCGGGTACTTCCCCCAGGGTGCGGACGACATATCAACCTTCATCGAGGCGCTGACCGGCGATCCTCTCTACATCGAGGACCGTGGACAGCCTACCGCGGCTGCGCGTGTGGCGGCGGCGGAAGACCTGATCGAGACACTCAGTCGTCTGGGCGTTGACTTGGACGCGCCCAACGCTGAGATCAAGGCGGCTCTTGATGCGGCGATGGCGGATGAGGATGGGGGGGTGACGT